>Ga0099364_10002000_pt1 | contig 32820 bp, 34 predicted proteins | sample TergutTh196P3_FD_73070 | JGI IMG/M metagenome (GOLD analysis project Ga0099364, IMG submission 73070) | Microcerotermes parvus P3 segment gut microbial communities from Pointe-Noire, Republic of the Congo - Th196 P3 | ecosystem: Host-associated > Arthropoda: Insects > Digestive system > Gut ... | reverse complement strand
TAGAGTCTGTTTCAGCACCGTTGTTCTCATATCAGGAGTAGCCTACCATGGACCGGGGAATAGCGCAAGGGTCTGGGGCGGGGTGTTATAAGGAAGGGCGGCCATAGTGGGATATCCTTTGATCTTGCTTATTCCATGTTATGTATGTAAGATCAAAGTTAAAAGAAACCATCCTAATGGAGGGAAAAGTACCTATGAACACAGTCACCCTTTCCAGCGATTACCAGATTATTTTCCCTAAGGAAATGGGAAAATCCATTGGTTTGGTTGCTGGAACCACCTTTGAAGTATTGTCTTATAAAAACCGAATAGAATTAATCCCAATTAAACCAATGAAAAATTTAAAGGGTATTTTTAAAGGTATTGATACATCAATCATCAGAGAAGATGACAGGTTATGAATATTGTCGATTCATCATTATGGCTTGAATTTTTTGCAGATTCTGACGCTGGTAATGAAATATCTGAGGTACTTGAGGATACAGAAAACCTCATTATTCCCACTATCGTTTTATAAAATACCTATGGCGGACAGTATCATCTATGCAACGGCTTTAAAAAATAACTAAAACCCCAGACCGCCTACCATGGACCGGAGATGTTCGCAAGGGTCTATTGTCTGCGTTTAAGATAATTTTCATGTTTTTTGGTTATCTCTGTATTTCCGGATTTCTTCATTTACATCATCTTCGGTAATACTATGTGTTTCAGCCAGGCTCTGACCATAAGAAAAGATGTTATCCCAGTTTGCTTTTCTTTTCATGCTTTCCCCGGAAGTTATTTCTTTCGTGATCATGACAATATCACTTTTGAACTCTTCCCAGGAGGGTTTTTTGGTCCAGGTTATGGTTTCAAATTCGCTTTCTGGCATGCCTTGCAGGATGTCGATTATATAAACAGGTTCGAGCCCCCCTTCTTTTTGACGACCTTCGTTAATTGCCTGTTTCCAATCTACCTTTTCTCTAAGGGCTATTTCCCGGATGTCCGCCACATCCTTTGCCGCATAACGGTAAATTGCCGAAAGTTTATTTGATAAAATATTTCTAATGGAATCGGTTCTATAAAACAATTCTGTCTTTTGGATTTCACCAAAGAGGGGAACTGAATCATTTACAAAATAAAGTTTTAGTAACACATCAAATTCAGGTTTGCCAATTTTTAAGGTGGTGAAGCTAATGTTTCGGACAAAGTCGGATGATTCGCTCCAAAAAAATCCCGCTTCTTTTAGATGGTGTAAAACCAGGTTTAATTCATCATCATAATGCTGACTTTGGTTCAGAAAAAAATCCAAATCATCGGAGTAGCGGTGGTTAAAATAGGCTCTGCTAAGAGCTGTACCCCCGGTTAAGAAAAAATTGGTACCGCATTGATTGAGGACGTTCAGTACCCCATCTTGAAGGGGGTAAAGGTTCTCCTCGTAAAATTGAGACGGCAAAATCAAATTGGTACCTCCTGTCCTTGGGCCAAATTCGTTGTGCCAGGGCGGGGCTGTAGAGTTCCTTAATGGCTTCTACACCCCATAAGCCCACCACATAGTGCCAGGGGAGCCGTTCCAGGGATCTGACCAAAAGCTTGTCCCGGGTAAAGGCGCCGGAGCTTTCTAGTTCTCCCTCGATAACCGCAAGCATATCTTCGTGGGTATCCAGGTAGTCCCAGTTGAGGTTCCCCATGAGCTTGAGTTTTTCTTCCCGGCTGAGGGCATACATATTTTTTTTCTGCTTCTCTGCTTCCATTAGCTACCAGTATAGAACAAGGGCCGGGGTTTGTCGACGAATCCAGCCGGTTGCCAAAGGCCCTTCAAACTGGTAAGGATGTCCTATGGTTAACAGCATAGAGGGAACGATCACCTACAAGGGGATGGGGCGTCTGGGGATCCTCACCGGGGGGCTCGAATGGGACATCGCCGTTCCGGCCATCGATCTGGATCTGCTCCCCCCTGGCGGAGAAGCGGGCCGGGTCTATACCTGGCTCTACCACCGGGAGACCGAGATGAGCCTCTATGGCTTTGCGGACAGCCGCCGGCGGGATACCTTTCTGGAACTCCTCAAGGTGGAGGGCATAGGTCCCAAGGGGGCCCTGCGGATCATGGGGGGCATAGGCCAGGGGGAACTCGAAGAGGCCCTGGAGCGGGAAGACCTGGCCCGGCTTCAGGCGATTCCAGGGCTGGGGAAGAAGACAGCCCAAAAGATGATCCTGGCCCTCAAGGGCTCTTTGGTTTCTTCACCGGCCCAGGGGGAGAGCCCCTACGGGGAGCTTCTGGGGGCCCTCATGGAGATGGGCTACGAGCGGAAGGCCGCAGCCCAGGCCCTGGCCCAGGCCGAAAAGGAACTGGGGGAACACAACGAAGGAGACCGGGAAAGCCTCCTCTTTAAACAGGCCATCCTTAACTTGAGCGCCTCCCTATGATAAAATCACATCCAAGATGAGTATCCACGAAGGTTTCCTTGGCTGCCCCTAGGGCCCCCAAGGGGCTCCTCCATCCCGAGTCTCCCCTGGAAGAGGATCAAAAAGATCAGGCCCTGCGGCCCCGGAACTTTCAGGAGTTTCTGGGCCAGAGGGCCATGAAGGAAAACCTCTCGGTCTTTATCCAGGCCGCCCGGGGCCGCAAAGAGAGCCTGGATCACCTCTTTCTTATAGGCCCCCCGGGGCTGGGGAAGACCACCCTGGCCCAGGTGGTGGCCCATGAACTGGGCTCGGAGTTTAAGATCACCTCCGCCCCGGCCCTGGACAAGCCCAAGGATCTGGCGGGGATCCTGACCACCCTGAGCGAAAAAACCGTATTCTTCATCGATGAGATCCACCGGCTTAAGCCCGCCATAGAAGAGATGCTCTACATCGCCATGGAAGACTACCAGATGGATTGGATCATCGGGGCGGGCCCCAGCGCCCGGACCATCCGGATCCCCATCCAGCCCTTCACCCTGGTGGGGGCCACCACCAGGGCGGGGAATGTCTCGAGCCCCCTCATCAGCCGCTTTGGGATCACCTGCCGCTTTTCCTTTTACGAGATCTCCGACATGGTGGCCATCATAGAACGGTCCGCCGGGATCCTCGATATTGCTATAGAGGAGGAGGCGGCGGCCCTCTTGGCCCGTTCGGCCCGGGGCACCCCCCGGGTGGTGAACCGGCTTTTACGAAGGGTCCGGGACTTTGCCCAGGTGGCGGGGGCCCCAAGCATAGGCCCCGCCCTGGTAGAAGATGCCCTGGGCCGCCTGGAGATAGACAGCCTGGGGCTCGAACACTACGACCGGGAGATCCTCTCCATCATTATCCAGCGTTATGGGGGGGGACCCGTGGGGGCCGAAACCCTGGCCATCTCCATAGGGGAGTCGGTGGACACCCTGGAAGATTACTACGAACCCTACCTCATCCAGGCGGGGCTCTTGCAAAGGACCCCCCGGGGCCGGATGGTGACCCCCTTCTGTTACGAATACCTCAAGATCCCCCAGAGGGGCGAGGGGGGGCTCCTTTTTTAGGAGAGATGCGGACCGCCGACTTTGACTTTCAGCTTCCGGGGGAACTGATCGCCCAGTACCCGCCACCCCGAAGGGGCGAGAGCCGCCTCATGGTGATGGACCGCCGGGACCGGAGCATCAGCCACCGCATGGTGGGGGACCTGCCGGAGATCCTGGCCCAAAGGGGGAAGCCCCTCATGGTCTTTAACAATACCCGGGTCAGGAAGGCCCGGCTCTTTGGCCGCCCTCGAGGGCCCCTCACAGGTGCCCGGGGCCCGGTGGAGTTCCTCTTGCTCCAGAACCTGGGGGAGGGCCGCTGGGAGGTCTTTACCAAGCGGGCCAGGTCCCGGAAGGAGGGGGAGCTCTTTCTGTTTGGGGTCGAGGATGAGCGGCGGGGGACCATGATCCGCAAGCAGGAGGGGGAGACTCCGGCCATCCTTTCCTTTGATCCTCCCATCGATGATTCCTGGCTGGACCAGAAGGGCCATATCCCCCTTCCTCCCTATATAAAAAGGGAGGACCAGGGGGAAGATCAGGATCGCTACCAGACCGTCTATGCCACCGAAACCGGCTCCGCCGCCAGCCCCACCGCGGGGCTCCACTTTACCGAAGAACTCCTTAACCGCTTAGATGGGGCCGGCATGGGGCGGGTCTTTGTCACCCTCCATGTGGGGGCCGGGACCTTCCTCCCGGTGAGGACCGAGAAGGTGGAGGATCACACCATGCACCGGGAGTACTATAGGATTAGCGATGAAGCTGCCGGGGCCATAGAGGAGGCCAGGGCCCAGGGGAGGCCCATCCTGGCGGTGGGGACCACGAGCCTTAGGACCCTCGAATCGGCCTGGACCGAAGGGGGCTCCCTGGCCCGGGGGGAGGGGAGTAGTTCCCTCTTTATCTATCCGGGTTTTAAGTTCCAGGTGATTGACACCCTCTTTACCAATTTTCACACCCCCGGCTCGACCCTTTTAATGTTGGTCTCGGCCTTTGGGGGCCGGGACTTCATTCTGGATGCTTATAATGAAGCGATTAAGGAAGGATACCGGTTTTATAGTTATGGAGATGCCTGTTTAATCCTATGATGGCCTATTCCTACGGGGTTACCCTCCTCATCCTTTGCCCCCTCATCTTCCTGGCGGCCTTTATTGATTCCATTGCCGGGGGAGGGGGGCTTATCTCCCTCCCGGCCTACCTTTTGGCGGGGCTCCCCATCCATAATGCCCATGGGACCAATAAGTTTACCGCCTCCATGGGGACCGCCATGGCGGCGGTGAATTACATGAGGAGCCGGAAGGTCGATTACCCCGCGGCCCTGGCGGGGGGGCTCTGTGCCCTGGGGGGAGCCTGGGCGGGGACCAGCATCGCCCTGGCCATGAGCCCCCGGCTTCTGCAGCTCTGCCTGGTGATTATCCTCCCCTTGGCGGGGGTCTTTATCCTGAGCCGCCGGGGCCGGGAAGAGGGGGCCCCAAGGGAGGCCCTGTCGCCCGTTAAAAAAATTATCTTCTCTGCCCTGGCGGGGCTGGTCATAGGCTGCTACGACGGATTTTTTGGCCCCGGCACGGGGATGTTTCTTACGATTGCCTTTTCTACCCTGGTCCGCCTGGAGCTGATCCGGGCCGCCGGAACCGCCCGGGTGATCAACCTTTCCTCCAACCTGGCCTCCATGCTTACCTGGCTTAGGGGGGGCCACATCATCTTTAGCCTCGCCATCCCCGGCATGATCTGTGCCATCGCCGGGGGCTATGTGGGGTCCCGCCTGGCCATTCGGGTGGGGCAGAAGCTCATCCGGCGGGTTCTGGTCGTGGTGGCCATTCTATTATTCATACGGATCCTCTGGGATCTTCTGGCCACCATGCGGTAAAGGTTGTTTAGTAGGTCCCTGCCTTTTCTCCGGTGAGGAGTTTCACCGCCGAGCTGGTCCCTATGCGATCCGATCCGGCCTCGATAAATGCGACCAGGTCTTCCCGGGTCTTCACCCCCCCGGCGGCTTTGATTTTTACGTTCTTCCCTATGTGCTTCTTAAAGAGCTCTATGTCTGCCAGGGTGGCCCCGGCGCTCCCAAAGCCCGTGGAGGTTTTGATGTAGTCCGCCCCCGAGTCGCTGACGATCTTGCAGAGGAGGATTTTTTCTGCCTCGGTCAGGTAGCAGGTTTCGATGATCACCTTGAGGATCCTCTCCCCGCAGATTTTCTTGATGCCCCGGATTTCCTTTTCCACCTCTCCGTGGTCTCCGTTTTTGAGGTGCCCCAGGTTTATGACCATGTCGATCTCCGAGGCCCCGTTGTGTAAAGCCGTCTCGGCCTCCAGCATCTTGGCCGCCGCCGAATCGTAGCCCAGGGGGAAACCCGCCACCGAGGCAATCACCGGCCTATCTCCAAAGCGGATGTGGGCCCGCTCCACATAGGAGGGGGGTATGCAGATGGCAGCGCACTTGTAGTGCCGCCCCTCTTCGGCGAGTTTTTCAATCTCCTCCCAGGTCGCATCTGCCCGCAGCAGGGTGTGATCTATCCGGGCGAGTATGTCGTCATTTGTCATTAGGGCCTCCAGATGGGTAATGATGATAGTATATCAATAATAATGAAATCATCCATACTAAGTTTCATCTTTTTATAAGACAGACCAAGTCCCCTCTCGCTGGTCAGCAAACAATCCCCAGCGGCTCAAGCGGCTCTGACCACACAATTGGTGACATAATCAATGCATATGGGGTTACGGAGCTTAATTAAAAATTAAGTTGTGTGGCCAGACCGAAATCGCCGCCGGGAATTTTTGCAGCACCAGCGTTGTAAGATACAGGTGGTTCGATTGAAGATGATCACCTAGGACCATCTGTAATGTATAGCCAATGTACTTAGTTATTATTCATATCGTGGGGGTGGGGGAAGAAGACTGGAAGACGATCCTGGGAAAGGTGAAACATTAACCCGCTATCTTACTAGGTTAAGCTTACATGGGAGGGGTGGGGGTAAGATGGTTTTTGGTTCTGCTTACTGTTAGTGTATGATTCTCAACGTTGAGATTGGCACAGGTAAAGAAAGTCCAACGTTGTAACTGGTACAGAAAAAAAAGTCCAACGTTGAGATTACCACAGGCAAAAAAGTCCAACGTTGTAACTGGCACAAAGAAAAAAGTCCAACGTTGAGATTGACACAGGTAATGAAAGTCCAACGTTGTAACTAACACAAGGAAAAAAGTCCAACGTTGGACATACAAGGAACATATAACACCTTGAAGTATTGCCTCCACCATTCTTCCCACCCGATGTAACTGGTGGGGTAGGATAATAAAAAGGCTCTTCTTGATCTAACCACGCATAGCTGTCTGTGCTGGAGCAGGAACTTCGTCCCGGGCGAGCCTTTTTTCAGCTCGCCTGGGATGAAGGTTCCTGTCCAGCGCGAGCTGGTTGTGCATGGTAGGTCTTGGTATTATTTCTTCTCCCCTGCTCTATGTACCCCAACTATACTACTAAACAACACTGCCAGCAAAATTATCACCCCGCCTCCCAGGGCCCGCAGGGAGGGCCGCTCGCCGGTGATGGCCAGGACCCAGAGGGGGTTCAGGATGGGTTCTATCATGGCGGTGAGCATGGCCTGGACGGCGGAGATCCGCTGGATCCCGTAGGAGTAGACCGCCGAGGCCAGGCCCAGCTGGAAGAGGCCCATGTAGAGGACCGGGAGGACCTGGGAGGCTGTCAGGTTCGGGGGCTGGATAAAATAGAAGGGGATGCTGGCCAGGGCGCAGAGGAGGTGGGAAAGGAGCATGGCATCCCGGGGGTCACCGCCTTTAAGCATGCGCATGAACACCGAGGTGGCCCCGAAGACCAGCCCCGATGATAGGGCCACCGAATCTCCCAGAAGGGCCCCGGTGGCCAGACCATCTTGAAAAAAGATAAAGAGCCCCAGGGCCACCAGGGCCATGGAGCTCCAGTGTTCCCACCGGGGCCGCTCCCGGTTAAAGTACCAGCCCAAAAGGGCCGCCCAGAGGGGGGCGCTGTACTGGAGCATGATGGCATTGGCGGCGGTGGTGAGGGTGTTGGCAAAGACAAAGCTGATCATGGTCAGGGCGTAGGAGAGGGCCCCGGCCCAGAGGGGGAAGGGGGGGTTCTTTCCTCCCTTGGCTGGGAGGATGAGTTTTAAGGTTAAGAGAAAGAGGGCCGCAATGGCGCTCCTCGATCCGGCGATGATCATGGGGTGCCAGTCCAGGAGCTTGATGAACATCCCGCTGGTGCTCCATAGAAAGGCAGTTAAGAGCACCGCCCCCTGACCTGCCAGGGGATGCTCTTTTTTCACCAGGGTTTGCATGGAAGGATACTAGCAGATATAATGGAGCTATGGAAAGTACCGCTCCAGCTATTCCCCTCCTTTCCTTGGTGGTCCCCTGCTACAACGAAGAAGAGTCCCTCCCCCTTTTTTACCAGGATGTACAAGAAAAGCTTTCTTCCCTAAAGGGACAGATGGAGATCCTCTTTATCGATGACGGCTCCAGGGATAAGACCTTAGAGATCATCCGTTCCCTGGCGGGGGCGGACCCCATGGTCCACTACATGAGCTTTTCACGGAACTTCGGTAAGGAGGCGGCCATGCTGGCGGGGCTCCAGGGGGCCCGGGGGGAGTACATTGCGGTCCTGGATGCGGACGGCCAGGATCCCCCGGCCCTGATCCCCCAGATGCTCGAGGCGGTTCAGGGGGGCTACGACTGTGCGGGGACCCGCCGGGTAAACCGTCTGGGGGAGCCCCCGGTGCGCTCCTTCTTTGCCCGCCGCTTTTATGCCCTCATGCAGAGGATCACTGACATCAACATAGTCGACGGAGCCCGGGATTTCCGCCTGATGAACCGAAAATACCTCCAGGCCCTCTTGGATATCCCCGAGCGGAACCGCTTTTCCAAGGGAATCTTCCCCTGGATAGGCTTTAAGACCCGCTGGTTCGAATACGAGAACATAGAACGGGTGGCGGGGCAGACCAAATGGTCCTTTTGGAAGCTCTTTCTCTACTCCCTGGAGGGGATTTTCGCCTTTTCATCCAAGCCCCTGGCCATAGCTTCGGTGATGGGCTTCCTTTTATTCATTCTTTCAATACTTTTTACCCTCTTTATCGTGATCCGCCGCCTTATCTGGGGAGATCCGGTGGATGGCTGGGCCTCCACGGTGAGCATCATCCTCTTTTGTTCGGGGGTCCAGCTCCTCTCGACGGGCATCGTGGGCCAGTATGTGGCCAAGATCTATACCGAAGTAAAGCAGAGGCCCCAGTACATCATCCGGGAGCAAGGTTAGGGCCCCTTCCCCCTAAATCTGCTTTTTTTTCCGCCGATACTTTAAACATGATACGCGGATGGTATACCGCCGCCAGCGGCATGAGGGCCCAGCAATGGCGCCTCGACGGGGTGGCAAATAATCTGGCCAATGTGGACACCACGGGCTACAAGCGGGATCAGGCGGCCTTTCGGGCGAACCCTGAACTTTTAATCCGGCGCATGAGGGACGACGGGGTCTACCAGCATCCCTTTGGCTCCGCCGATGTAGCTCCCATCATAGGCAAACTGGGGATGGGGGTGGAGCTGAACGAACTCTATGTGAGTTTCGATCAGGGCTCCCTCCAGGAGACCCACAATGACTTCGACATGGCCCTGGATGGCCGGGGCTTCTTCGTGGTTTCTACCCCCTATGGGGAACGCTATACCCGGAACGGTTCCTTTATCCTGGGCATGGAGGGCCTCCTCTTAACCAAAGAAGGCTACCAGGTGATGGGGGAAAACGGTCCCATTCAAATTCAACATAATAACTTTCAGGTTGATAACTTTGGCCGGATCTGGGTAAACGCCGAATACGGCCCCGATGATCTGGTCTCCCGGGAGGCCAATACCTGGGACGAGCCGGTGCTTTTGGACACCCTGCGGATCGTGGATTTTGAGATAGACCGCTACCTCCGTAAGCAGGGCTCCAGTTTGTATTCCGCCACCGAAACATCGGGGCCCCCCTTCGATCTGGAAGGAAACCGGCCCCGGGTGATCCAGGGGTCCATCGAGACCGCCAACGTGGAGCCGGTGAGGGAAATGGTGCAGATGATCGAAGTGAACCGGGCCTACGAGGCGAATCAGCGGGTCATCCAGGCCCACGATTCCATGCTGGGGGTCCTGATAAATCAAACTGCCCGGATGGGTTAAGGAGATAAAAGATGGTTAGAAGTTTATGGACCGGAGCTTCCGGGATGATAGGCCAGCAGGCCAACATAGATACGATTTCGAATAACCTGGCCAACGTAAATACCCATGGCTATAAAAAGATGAGGGCCGACTTTGAGGATCTGATCTATCAGACCGTCAAGACCGCCGGAACCCCAGCTACCGAAGATACGGTGGTCCCCGTGGGGATCCAGATGGGCCACGGGGTCAGGCTGGCCTCCACCCAGCGGGTCTTCTCCCAGGGGGCTCCCCAGAACACCGATGTGCCCACCGATATGGCCATCACCGGCGAGGGCTTCTTCCGCATTCAGATGTATGACGGTTCCTGGGCCTATACCCGGAACGGGGCCTTCCAGGTGGATTCCACCGGCCGCCTCGTGACGGCTAACGGCTACTGGGTCTTGCCGGACATCATCATGCCCGAGGGCTTTCTGCCCCAAAGCATCGTGGTCTCCCAGGACGGCCGGGTAGGGGTCATTGTGCCGGAGATCGACAACGAGCCCATAGACATAGGGCAGATAGAGCTCTACCGCTTTCCCAACCCCGTGGGCCTTACGGCGGTGGGGGAGAATCTCTTTAAGGTCAGCGCTGCCTCGGGGGATGCCATTGCGGGCCGCCCGGGTTTTGAGGGCTTTGGCCAGATCCGTCACAAGTTTTTAGAGATGTCCAACGTCGAGGTGGTCCGGGAAATGGTGGACCTCATTGTGGCTCAAAGAGCTTACGAGTTTAACAGCAGAACCATCCAGACCAGCGACAATATGCTGGGCACCGCCACGACTTTAAAACGTTAAGTGTAGATAGATAGAGGGAGGGAAGGAAAATGATGGATATAGGCAGCATAGGCATGCAATTTTCGCAGGCTAATCCCCTGGCCAGTGCCCAGGGATTACGGGATTCCCGGGAGGGGAGTTCCTTTGATGAGGTCCTCCGGCGGCTGCAAAACATGGGGGGCTCACAGACAAGAACCCCCAGCGCCCAGATTCCCTCCTTTGTGCAGGATCTGGAGCTTTACGAGGCCTGCCTGGAGTTTGAAACCATCTTGTTAAAGAACCTGATCCAGGGGATGAGGAAGACCATAGATAAATCCAGCCTGATCGAAACGGGCTTTGCCGGGGAGGTCTATGAGGACATGCTCTACGATGAGTACACCAAGTCCTTCACCCGGAACGCCAACCTGGGCTTCGCCGCCATGGCCTACAGGGAACTATCGGGCCAGAGGGCTTAGGTTAGCGGTACGCGGCTTACGCCAAGGCATAGGGCTTACGCTAACGCGTAAGCTAGCAGGTTATACAGCCCGTGGGCCCAGGCGATGCCGTGGATCGATCTATAGCGCAGAAATAAAAACGACAAAAAAAGCCCCGCCATGACAGAATTAAGGATCCCCCAGATGCCATAGGAATAATGGCAGAGGGCAAAGAGGGCGGTGGAGACCATTATTCTAAGGCCCGCCTGGGGCAGGTCCTTTTTCAATTTCGAAAGCAGATAATACCTAAAGTAGCTTTCCTCCAGGTAGCCGGTTCCCAGGCAGGAGAAGACCAGGACCGCCCAACCGGCTCCGCTGGAGGGGCCCTGGAGGCTAAAGGGAAGGCCCTCTCCCCAGATACGGGCCATGAGGGAGACCCCCTGACCTATGATTAAGAGCCCCAGTAGGCCCAGGAGCAGGTGGATCAGATCTTTGGAAGAGAGTTTTATCGAAGGGAAGGGGCCCTGGTACTGGGGATCATCCAGGGCGGAGGGGCCCTTTTTGTCGGTCACCAGGAACCAGATAAGGGCCAGGGAGGGGATGGTAAAAATGAGGGTCTGGACTAGCTGAGAATAGATGGAATAATGGAGGACCCCCTCCTCCAAGAGGCTTTCTATGGGGCCCGACAGGGCTATACCCTGGAAAAAGATGACGAAAAAAAGGATCAAGGGTTCCATTAGATGCCATTACTATACTATACTAGGGGTATAGGGAATAGGTGGAATGTTTTGGCCTGCTTTTATACTGGTGATTTCCATCGCCGGAGTTCTCTTCTTAGTCTACTCGATGCAAAACCGGGGTAAATTCGGGTGGAATGAGTTTTATGCCAAGGGAAGAGAAGCGGGTTTTTCGACCATCGAAATAGATCAGCTCAGGCAGCTGGTCATAAGCAGCCACATGGAGGACCCCACCTCGATTTTCTGGTCCCAGGACCAGCTGGATATCTGCATCAGATCCTACGTAAAGAACATGCACGACAGCGGGGCCTCGGTGGATCCCGGGAGTAATGACTTCCTGTCGAAGCTCTACGAGTACCGGAAAAAAATTGAGATGGACCGGCCCCAGGCCCGGATGGGGATCTCCCATACCCGCCAGATCAGCGAGGGCCAGCACCTCCAGATCTCCATAGAGGGGGTAGGAAACTACCGGGCCCAGATAGTCAGAAATAACAGCCAGTACCTGACGATCTCCCGGCCCACCAACGACAAAATTGCCCCCCCCTCGGCCTGGCCGGGGCAGAAGCTTTCGATTAGCTTTTGGCGGGAGAACGATGCGGGCTACCTCTTTGATACCGAGGTCCTGGACGAGGTTTTTTCCATGGGCATCGCCTCCCTAAAAATTTCCCATAGTGAGAATTTGTCCCGGACCCAGAAGCGGAATTCCGTCCGGGTCAGGATGAATAAACCGGCCTTCCTCTACCTCTTGGAAAGGGACGAAGAGGCCCACACCATAGAGGAGCATCCGGGCCTCAAGTGTATCTTGGAGGATCTCTCCGATTCGGGCTGTGCCATCACCGTGGGGGGCCGGGCGGAATCGAATCTGCGGATCAAGGTCCAGTTCCTCTTGAACAACAATGCCCTCAGCATGGGGGGGACGGTCCGCTCGGTGGCCTACCGGGAAAACTTTAACCGCTCCCTCCTCCACGTGGAGGCCGACCCCCTGCCCATAGAAATGCGGAACCAGATCATGGGGGAGGTCTTTGGCATGATCCCCGATATGGACGATGATCTTACCTTTAGGATCCTCGATGAGGGTTCCAGGGAGAGTCCGCCCCAGAGGGCCCCTAGTGATGAGCCTCCTCTTATGGACCTGGGCTTTGGGGAGGGCCCGGGGGAGGAAGAAAAGGATGACCTGGATTTTGCCCCCGCCGACAAGGCCCTTGAGCCCTCCCTTTAGGCTCCCGGTCATATGAGTCCCCCCGCCCTGGAGTCCAGGCCCTTCTACCCCATCCTCTATACCGCTTTGGGTATGGGCCTTTCGTATTATGGCGGGGCCCTTCTTCCCTTCCATTGGGCCGCTGCTCTTCTGACGGGCTTCCTTGTGTTCAGTGTGATCCTTCTCTCCTTTTTTGTGACCCTCTCCTTCCTCCCCTTCGACAGCCCCCCGCCTCTGGTGCTCCGATCGGCTCTAGCTCTGGGGGCCGGGGTACTGGGCCTGGCCCTGGGCTTTGGTCCCGGCCGGGGAACCCAGAACCTGGCCCTGGGCCTCTACCCCGACAGGATTCAGGCCATCCAGGGGGTCTTGCTTGAGGACCCCAGGACCCTTCAGGGGGGCTCAGGTCTGGGCACTTTGGAACTGAGCCACAGCTATGGGCAGGGGGGCCTTAGGGCCTCGGCCCGGGGGAGGCTGAGGGTCTTTTTTCCCCCCCAGGCTCTCCCCCAGCTAAGGGAGTTTGGCCGAGGGGCTTTTATCTATGTGGAGGGCACCTTAAGCGAAGGTTCCCAGGGCCCCGCCTTTAATGCCCGGTCCCTCCATGTCCAAAACCCCGCCCCGGCCCTGGAGCAGTTTCGTTCCCGGGTACGGATGGGTCTTTTGGGGCTCTTTCAGAGGGAGGGTCAAACCCCGCCCTGGGGGGCCCTGGCCTCGGCCCTCCTTTTAGGAGTCCGGGATGACTTGGATGCGGATCTGGCCCTGGCCTTTCGGAATGCCGGGTCCTCCCATATCCTGGCCCTCTCGGGGATGCATCTGGCGGTCATCACCGGGCTCTTGGCCCTCATCCTAAAGAAGCCCCTGGGTGCTCCCCGGGCGGCTCTGGCGGGGGCCCTCTTCATCCTCTTCTATGTCTTTATTGTGGGGCCCCAGCCCTCCCTGGTTCGGGCCCTTATCATGTACCTCATAGGCTGCATCGCCCTCTGGGGTTTTTTAAAGCCCCATCTGCTATCCCTTCTGGCCATGTCCTTTATCATCCAGATCCTGGTGCAGCATGATTCGGGGCTTTCGGTTTCCTTCATCCTCTCCTACCTGGCCCTTCTGGGGATCCTGGTCCTGGGCACCAGGATTCAGGCCCTCTTTAAGGGGAGGGTCCCGGCCCTGGTTTCTGCTTCCTTGGGGGCCTCCCTGGGGGCCTTTCTGTTTAGCGCTCCCGTGGTGGCCTATTACTTTGGCACCCTCCGGCCCATAGGGATCCTGGCGGGGCTGGCCCTGGCCCCCTTAAGCACGATCTTCATGATCCTGGCCATCCTTTCCCTGGGTCTGGGGGCCGCTGGGGTGAGCCTCCTGGACCCCCTCATGGAGCTCCTCTACGGCCTTATTGGTACTTTAGCCTCTTTGGGAGCCCGGGCCCCGGGGATTTATACCCCTAGACCCCTGCTGGTCCTGGCAGTGTGCCTTTTTGTATACACCCTGATCCATCTTCTAAGCCTGTGGGATCAGAAGCAGAGGAATAAACTTGCTGCCTTTGCCTAACTTTGATTCGCCCCGGGAGCTGCGGAAGTTTCTGGATGAAAGGGGTCTGGGGATGCGGAAGAAATTCGGCCAGAATTTCTTGATTAACCCTGCCATACGGGGCCGACTTGTAGAAGCCCTGGATATCCCCCAGGGGGAGGCGGTCTGGGAGATAGGACCGGGCCTGGGGGCCATGACGGCCCTCCTTTTGGAGCGGGGGGCCCAGGTAAGGGCCTTTGAGATAGACCCGGCCTTTGGGAAGCTCCTTATGGAATTTTTTCCTCCCCAGAGTCTGACTTCCGGCTCAAGCTTTACCCTGGTAGAAGGAGATGTCTTAAAGACCTGGCCCCGGATCTGGAAGGAGGGGGACCAGGCGCCCTATCTTTTGGGGAACCTGCCCTATACGATAGCAGCGGCCCTTCTGGCGGATATGATCGAAAAGGGAAGGCGCTTTACCCGCCTCGTGGTCACCCTCCAGCGGGAGGTGGCCCAGCGCATGGCCGCCGGACCGGGGAGCCGGGACTACTCATCCTTTTCGGTCCTCTGCGCCTCGGTCTATAAGATAAGCCCCCTGATGGTGATCAAGGGTCCCTCCTTCTACCCGGCCCCCCATGTGGATTCCCAGGCCCTGCGGCTTGACCTCTTGGAAAAGCCCCTGGAGCTTCCCCGGCTCTTCTATCCTCTGGTTCGGAGCCTCTTTTCGTCCCGGCGGAAAAACCTGCGAAACACATTATCCGGATTCGCCGCTTCTGTTATACTTAAACCAGGGCCTGCCCCATCGGGTCCGGAAGGAAAGGCCCCCAGGGGCAATCAGGGCCTGGAAGCGGCGGCGGCGATTTTGGCAAGGGCGGGGATAGCCCCGGAGCGCCGGGCCGAGACCCTGGGGATAGCTGAGTTCGCCGCCCTGGCATCATACACTGAGGAAGTCTGCGGATATGGACGATAGGGTCGGGGAATTTAAGAAGAGACTCCAGGGAATCGAAGAAAGGATGGAGGCCGCCTGCCGCAGAGCCGGCCGCAATCCCCAGGAGGTGCAGCTCATGGGGGTCTCCAAGTTCCAGGGCCCCCGGGACATAGAAGCGGCCTTTGAGGGGGGGCTTAGGATCTTTGGCGAAAGCCGGGTCCAGGAGGGGATAGAAAAATTTACCCCCCTTAAGGCGGCCCGCCCCCAGATGGAGCTGCACCTGGTGGGGAGCCTCCAGGGGAATAAGGCTAAAAGGGCCGCAGAATTTTTTGACTGCATCCAGTCGGTGGACCGGATCTCCCTTATCGAGGCCCTTGGAAAGATGGAGAGGCCGGCACCCCTGCGGATCCTTTTGGAGTACCGGACCGGGGAGGAGAGCAAGGCCGGGTTCAGCCAGAGGGATGATCTTTATAGGGCCGCCGAGCTGGTCCTTTCTTTTCCCGGCCTCTTCCCCGGGGGGCTCATGACCATGGCCCCCAACACCCGCGACGAGGCCCTGGTCCGCCGGGCCTTTCGGGAGCTGGCGGCGGCCCAGGGGGAATTACAGAAACGCTTCCCGGGGACCGGGGATTATTGGACCTGCCTTTCCATGGGGATGAGCGGGGATTACGATATTGCTATTGAAGAGGGTTCTACCATGATTCGTATAGGCACCGCCCTCTTTGGGGAGGCCCCATGAGGTTTATCTGCCTTGTCCTCTGTTTGACCCTCATGGCAGGGGCTCTGGGAGCCCAGGATGTGGGGGCCTCCACCCACTTCGACATGACCGGCATGCCCCTCTGGGCCCGGGATCTGCGCCGGGGGGAAATCGTTGCCTTCGGCTCCTTCCCCTTTGTCTACTTCTTTACCAACCTGGGTATGGATATCTATAGGTCCTCCCAACATGACTGGGATCGCCGCTATGCCCCCTGGCCCTTTGCCAGCGCCGGGGCCATAGACAAGACCACCGAAGAGCGGGTCCGCAGCATAAGCATCGCCGCCACAGGGGCCATAGTGATAGCCCTGCTGGACTACGGCATAGTCCGCTACCAGAGGAGCCAGCGGGAAAGGGAGGCCCGGCTCTACCCGGAAGGGACTCCCATCATCATCCGGAACCCCCTGGAAGGAGGGGAGCCCGTGCTTTCCGGGGTTCCCGAGGAGGAATAATGCCCTCCTATTCCTGCACGGTTGAGGGGTCTTTTGTCTCTGGCATCCGGCTCGACCGCTATGTGGCGGAGCATCTCAAACTATTATCCCGGTCCCAGATAAAAGCCAGGAAGCTTAAGGCCCTGGTAGAGGGCCGGGGGGTAAAAATTTCCCGCCTCCTCTTTGGGGGTGAAGGGCTCGACCTTTCCTGGGAGGAGGCTCAAGTCCCCCTCCTTCTGCCCCAAGACCTGCCCCTGGAGGTCCTTTATCAGGACGAGCGGGTCATCGTGGTGAACAAGGCCCAGGGCATGGTGGTCCATCCCGGGGCGGGGAACCACCAGGGGACCCTGGCCAACGCCCTTCTCTACCGCCGCCTCAAGGGGCAGGCCCCGGAGGATGCCCCTGACAGCCTAAGGCCCGGCATAGTCCACCGGCTGGACAAGGATACTTCGGGGCTTCTTATCGCCGCCTGGGACCAGGGGGCCCACGCCTTTTTGGCAGAGCAGTTTAAAAAGCGAACCGTAAAAAAAAGTTATGCCGCCCTGGTCCAGGGCTGCCCTCCCCAGGGGGAGGGGATTATTAATGTTCCCATCATCAGATCCCGGCGGGACAGGAAGACCTTTACGGTCGCAGGGCCGGGAGCCAAAGGGAAGGGGAGGCCCAGCCTGACCCGCTACAAGCTGGTGCGATCCTATGGGGACTATTCCCTCCTTCTTGTACGGCCCAGGACCGGCCGGACCCACCAGATTAGGGTCCACCTGCGCCACCTGGGGTTCCCCATCCTGGGGGACCCCATCTATGGCCGAAGGGATAAGCGCTTTCCGGTGAGCCTCATGCTCCATGCCAAGAACCTCTCCCTGATCCTTCCGGGGGAGACCCAGCCCCGGGTCTTTCGCAGCCCCCTGCCAGAGCGGTTTTTAGAGATCATGCATGTACTCCGTAGCTGATATCCATGCCCCCCAGGTGCTGGCCCAGGAGGATGATTTTCTGGTGCTCTATAAGCCCCCCCGGATGCACTCGGCCCCCCTGGGGGAATCCGCCGAATGCCTCTTGTCCTGGTGTGCCGGGCACTACCCGGAAGTGGGCCGCCTGGGGGGGAGGAGCCCCGGGGAGGGCGGGCTCATCCATAGGCTGGATTATGAAACCCAGGGGCTCCTCTTGGTAGCCCGGACCCCGGGGGGCATGGAGGCTCTTTTAAGCCAGCAGAGGGAGGGGCGGTTTATGAAGGAATATAGGGCCCTCTGCGGGACGATGGAGCTTGGCCCAGAAACAGCGGCCCTGGAGGGCTTTCCCGCCCCTCCGGAGTGGGCGGCCTCAGGGAAGATAGTGAGCGCCTTTAGGGCCTATGGCCGGGGCCGCCGGGCTGTTCGGCCCCTTCCAGAAGGCCGGGAACTCTACAAAACCGAGATTATCGACAGAATTGATCTGGATTTGTCTACATTCTCATACACCCTTAGGCTGACTCGAGGTTTCCGCCATCAGGTGCGCTGCCATCTGGCCTGGATAGGGCGTCCCATCCTCAATGACCCTCTATATGGAGGGAGGAATGAAGGGAGGGGCCTTCTGGGCCTAAGGGCCACGGCCCTGGAGTTTACCCACCCCCAGGGAGCCCAGAGTCTGCGCTACGAGATACCGGGATTAAATTTTGTAGAGGTTTAAATGGTCAAACTTCGTCGTAGCCGTAGACCTTGGTGTTGATGGCATTATAGGCCTTTCGGGGAACCTGGATGAATTTAATATGGAGCAGGTTATCCAGGTAGCCCGAACGATTGGTCCTGAGGACCTGGCCCAGGACGGAGATCTGGGGGTTTTCATCCAGCTCCTGGATGTTGATCCTAAGCCGGGTCCCCGAAAGGATGGGGCTCCGGGTCCTGATCAGACAGCCCCCTATGGAAATATCCTGGATGGTTCCCACGTTCTTTACTTTTTCGACGGTCATTTTCGAGGACTTCCTTCTGCCTCCGGAGCTGATGGTGACCTGGGAGAAATCACAGCGGGCCATGCAGTTTCTGCGCCGGGACATCCGCTTGGTAAGGGGGATGGGTTTCCCTGTCAGGGCTATCTGTAGGCCCAGGCCCCGGGAGGTGCTCACCGGGCCCAGGATGTTCCCCTGGAAGGAAAAGCCCTTGCTCGATTTGGTATAAAACGAAAGGCTGACTCGGGCGCCCTTGGTAAAGCGGATCGAGGTGCCCAGGACGCTCCGGGGGAACTCGGTAACCACCGTATTGCCCAGGGATGAAATGACCCGGACTATGTAGTTGCTCCGGTCCGCCATGAGGACCGCCGGGGTGTTCTCGATGAGCCGGGTAGGGGTAGCATCTCCCATCCCTGAGTAGGCCTCCAGGGTATTCCGGAGGGCGAAGAAGTTCACCAGCCTCTGCTGCAGTTCTTCGGGGGTATTGGAGGTGACCTGTATGTCCCGGAAGGCCCGCTTAAAATGGCGGTCCAGGGCCGCCGGATCATTGATGACCCGCTCCGGATCGTTGGCATTGTTGACCCGAAACACATAGGTCAGCAGCTTTCTCTGATCCCGCTTGAGGCTATATTCGGAGGCGATCCGGCGGATCGATGAGGGACTGAATCGTCTGGATCCGGTCCGGGCCCGGGCCTGGGATGAGGCTGAACGGCTGAAGCGGCCCTGGATAAAAAAGATAATAATCATGACCAGGACAAAGACCCCAATGCCTATTAAAAAGGTATAGCCCTGCTGGGGATCATCGTCCCGGTAAAACTGCGGGGCCCGCCATTGGAGAAGAAACATATTCAATGTTGGAACCATGCTGGACATGAAAGCCTTATCCTTTTTTTAATTTCAAGAAGCAGAAGCTAAGCTAATGTTTTTTTCGGCATTGCTTTTAAGAGCCCGGTAAAAGGACAGGAGCCGGGGGGCCAGTTCGTATTCCACCAGGTCCCCTACCATGACGCTGTCCTTTTTCTCATAGGCCGATGAAAGATCCCCCAGGGCGGTGTAAAACTCGTCCATGAAGATCCTGGCGCTCTGCTCTTCGATAACAAGGGTATCCATGGAGAGCCCCTGGCTCTTAAAGATAAAAAGGAGCCGGAAGAGCTTTTCGGCGGTCTGGGAGAAGAGCTGCATGGTCTGGGCGGCCCTCTGGTCCTTGCCGGTCTGTATGTCCAGGGGGAGTTCTTCCATCCGCTGGGCAATGGAGTGGACCAGCTCTTCGCCTTCGGAGAGTTCCCGGCCCGGGTCGGCAAGCTCTTTGAGCCTTTCATCGATAAGACCCATGAGGCTGCTTATCAAGAGGCCTTCCCCCTTAAGGGCCGAGTTGGCAAAGGCCGCCAGATCGGCCAGGTCGCTGGATAAAAAGCGGGCGGCGGCGCTGGCCTCCCAGGTTTCCAGGATATGGGACCTTTCCTCGAAGGGGACATTCTGGTAGAGGATGCAGACATCCATGAGGGCTGTTAGGGCTTCCCCTGCCAGTTCCTGCCAGGAGGAAAGTTCCAAGTCCAGGGTATTGATCTCTTCTATGTCCCTTCCAAAGACCTCGGGCAAGAGGTCTCCGGGGATCTCTTCGCCGTTGACGCTGATGCAGAAGATCCGGTTGCCGCTGGAGGAGATCCATTGTTCCAGGGCCGAAAGGACGTCCCCCAGGGTTTTTTCGGTGTCCAGGGTAACATCGGCCCTCTTGTTATTGATTCGTATTTCCATATTCCTACCTGTTGTTATTGTTTTGCTGCTGCATGTTTTGCAGGGACGTAGACATCTGTTCCATCCTTCTATAGGCCGACTCCATCATGGCGTACTGCCGCCGCAGTTCCGCCTCCCGGTTGGCCAACTGGCGGTCCAGGGTGCCTATGCGCCGGGTTTCCTGATCTATCCGGGAGTTGATCGTATTGCTCCGCATGGTAAAGATGCCGCCGGTTTCGGTGTAGGGGCGCAGAAGGGCATCCACCGCCACGGCTATGCCCGTATCGGCCAGGAAATCTCCGGTGGTGTCGGTACCAAAAAGTTCCCGGATGGCGATGAGGTTGCTGCTGATGGCATCTTCCAGAACCCGCTCGTTAATATCGAGGTAGCCCCGTAGCTGTGAAGGGTCCGAACCGGAGCCTATGCCGCTTTGGCGTATGTTGGTTCCTATTCCTATCTGATTAAGGAGGGCCAGATCCCGTTCGGCCGAAGTGGGGTAGGAGGAGCTCATGATCCGCATAAGGGAGCTTCGAATTTGGTTCAGGGTGGAATCCCCCGAAAAGGCCCCCAGCCTTTCCTGATACTCGGCCCGCTCCTCCCTGGAAAGGTAGGTGATCTCTTCCAGGACCCTTTCGTCGTTCCGGGTAAGGATGTTTATCTCCGCCATGAGCCTGTTGTAGTTGCCCACGAAGTTATAGACCGCCTCTTTAATGGCCTCCGCATCGGCCTCGACGGATAAACGAACCGGCCGGTCCGAAACCCCCCGGACCGTCAGGGTAAGTCCCGGGACCAGGTCGTCGATTTCGTTGGTGGGCCGCTCTATCCGGATTCCCTGCATGGAGATGTGGGCGTCCTGGGCCTCCGAGACGGGGTTTAGGGGTCGTATGCCCCCCAGGGCCTGGGGGTCGTAAATGGCTACGTTTTGAATGGAGATATCCCGATGGGTATTGTCGTTAACCAGTTCCATTGAAACCAGGGTCTGGCCCTGCATGCGGCCCTGGGCCAGGTCCCGGAGGGAAAACTGGTAGGAGGTAAAGCCCGATGAATCCCTGATGGGGGGGAGATCTATCCTTGAGCCGTCGGAAAACCTAAGGGAGAGGACATCCATGTTGTCGTACCGGGCCGGGAGGGGAGGGGGAGCCCAGCCGGGAAGGTTAACCGAGCTGGCGTGGTTTTCGATGACTATGCCCCCGTAGGAGATGGATCCGGATGAAGGGATGGAAGGACCCGGAGGGGGCAGCGAAACGGCCCTGGGGGCCTCTGTGCGGGTACTGGTGGCGGTTTCAAAGGAGATCACCCAGTTTCCCGTGCTGGGAACCTGAAAATTGACGGGGATCTGATAGGAGTCCCCGGCGGGAACCTGGACGGGGGCATCGGCGGCGGAGAGATCCTGGCGGGAGTCGTTGACCCGGCCTACCATGCCCGTGGCTTCCCCCAGCTCCATGGCTGCCCCGGAGAAGCCCAGGCGGTTTTCCCGCCCGGTAACCAGGGATTCTATAAGAAGGGATTGGGAACCGGGCCGGACGGTAATAAGGCTGGAACGGATGAGGTCCCGGCCCCGGCGGTTAAGGGCCTCGCTGAATTCGCTTAAGGTGCCGCCCCTAAAATCGAAGGAGATCTCTTCGGAGCCTATGGTATAGGTGTAGGTTCCCTGACCCACCCGAAAGCTGTCATCCATGGGGCTGGAGAGGAAGCGGTCCGCCTGGGCTACCTGCTGGACCGTGAAGGATAATTCCTGCTGTACCGAGTCCCGCCGGGCCGTGCCTGTCAGGACCAGTTCGTCGGCGGAACTAACGATGCGATCGTTAAAGGGATTCTGAAACGAGAAGAGGTGCCGGGCACTTTCCCGGAGGGAGAAGGAGCGCCGGTTTATTTCCTGCCAATAGCTTCGTTCTGCCTGAAGACGTTCAATGGTATTGGCGGCGCGATCCCGGGGGAGGCGCTCTATCCTCATGAGGTCTTCGACTAATTGGTCAGTGTTAAACCGGCTTCGTATACCCGGTATGTACAAATCGGACATATAGTGCCGGATCTCCTCAGTATCTTCCCGCTTCTAAGCTATAAGCCAGGGCCAAAAAGGATCCGTTTTACACGAGCTGGTCAAACAAGAACCCTATGGACTCCTTCATCCGGTGGTGCACCCGCTGCAGTTCTTCAGGCGGAAGCACCTTAATCACTTTATCGGTTTCGTTATCGATCACCTTGATAAGGATCTGACGGGTATCTTGGTCTATGACAAACTGAAGCCGGTTATTAAAGGCGGCACTTACCCTCTGTAGGTCCGTTACGGCCTGGAGCAGTTCGGGGGGGCCCGAATCCTTTTGGCTGGTTATGGGCAGATCCATCTGTTCTGGTGCAGCTCGCCTGTCGCCAGGGAAGACCTGTCTTTTATCGAGGGGAAATTCTTTAAGTGTCGCAGCAGCCGCAAAGCCTGCGGTGTAGGAAGAAATATGCGTACCCATACAACACCTCCATGTGTGCGGATAGTCATAAAACCGGAGCATCCCTATGGCACCTATAAAATTCCTTTTTTATCTGTGCCATGTCTCCGAAAAAATAAACCATCAACCCTAAGGGGGATGGAAAGTCTTTCTGGCTCCGAAGAGGGGAAAGACTAAAATGGTCAAAAGGGACAGGGTAGGGCGCGAACATCCCTGTCCGGTGTTCAAAAGACAACGTCCAGAAGTCTCTTTAAACACCCGAAAGAAATGCAGAATTACTAACCAAGAAGCTGCAGTACCGATTGGTTCCTGACATTGGCCTGGGCCAGCATGGCAGTTCCCGCCTGGGTAAGGATAGCATCCCTGGTATAATTTACCACTTCCGACGCCATGTTCGCGTCCCGGATGCGGGATTCGGCGGCTTGCATGTTCTCTGCGGCTACCGCAACCCCCTGGGCGGCCATTTCGAAACGGTTCTGGTAGGCGCCGAGATCGGCACGCTGCCTGGAAACCATTCTCATAGCTGCATCCACGGTGCCGATTGCCTGATTGGCGGCTTCCGGCGTAGAAATGGAAAGTAATGTTGTGTTGCCCTGGTCAGACTGCAGCCCTAAAGCTGTGGCAGTCATGGCACCGATAAAGATCTGTTCGTTCTGATCCATATTGGCACCAACCTGGAGCTGCATAACCCTATTGGCGGTTGAATCCTGGGCAAAAGCCCCCGTCAGCATATTCATACCGTTAAACTGAGCATGGCTCGCTATACGGTTAACTTCATCTACTAACTGGGATACTTCAACCTGAATCATCATCCTGTCCTCGTCGGAATAAATGCCATTGGCAGATTGGACCGACAATTCCCTGATACGATGCAGGATATCCGTGGTCGCCTGAAGGTACCCTTCAGTGGCCTGGATAAATGACACACCATTTTGGATATTGCGCTCAGCCTGATTTAGTCCCCGGATTTGGGCCCTCATACGTTCAGAAACCGCAAGTCCGGAAGCATCATCCCCGGCGCGGTTAATCCGCTCTCCGGAACTGAGTCTCTCCATGCTCCTCGTCACGCTTGCGTTACTTACATCAAGCTGGCGACTCGCATACAGGGCGCTCATGTTGTGATTGATAATCATAATAACCCTCCTTGAACCGGGATACCCAGGCCGTCCTTAGCCTGAGCCGTACCGTACAGCCGGAGAAACCGTGAACTAGATCGCGCCTATGTCCTCAGTTTCTCCGAAGACGGCACGAAACGATCATCACCCTAAGTTAGACCTCTGGTGATAATCGTTTCATACCGCTGTACAGGCGGCAGTTAGACCGCCGCCCCCAGAAGGGTATTTGTCAAAGATCGTGGTTAGGGGGCTGAAAATCAGCCCCCTAAATATCAATAATACACTATTACCTGAGAACTTGCAAGACCGTAGCCGCCCTCTGGTTAGCCTGGGCAAGCATCGCCATCCCAGCCTGGGACAGGATCTGATCCCTGGTGTAACTAACCATCTGGTTGGCCATATTGGTATCCCGAATCCGGGATTCCGAGGCCTGCAGGTTTTCGGCACCGATATCAATTCCTCTGACCGCATGTTCCAGCCGGTTCTGGTAGGCACCGAGATCGGCCCGCTGCTTGTTGATAATCCTCATGGCAGCATCCATGATCCCAATGGTCTGGTTAGCATCATCGGGGGTCCTAAGGCTGACAAAAGTATTATCCATCTGGCGAATTCCCAGGCCCTGGGCGGTCATGGTACCAATAAAGACCTGCATTCTCTGATCCATGTTAGCCCCGATATGGAACCACATAGATGCAGTGACTACATTTTCTCCAATAGCTCTACCAAAGCGGCCGGTGAGCAGGTTCATGCCGTTGAACTGGGCATGGCTGGCAATCCGGTCTACTTCGTCGACGAGCTGGGAGATTTCTACCTGGATGTACATCCGGTCTTCATCAGAATAAATGCCGTTAGAGGCCTGCACCGCAAGCTCCCTGATCCGGTGAACGATGTCCTGGCTCTCCTGTAAATACCCCTCGGCAACCTGTATAAAGGAAATACCGTTTGAAGCATTGACCGAAGCCTGGTTCAAACCCCGAATTTGTGCCCGCATTTTCTCAGAAACGGCGAGCCCGGAAGCGTCGTCCCCTGCACGGTTAATGCGAAGCCCAGAAGAGAGTCTTTCCATCTCCTTGCTTAAGCTTACTTCATTTACCTTGAGGGATCGGTCCGCAAACATGGCGGAGAGATTGTGGTTGATGATCATAGTCATCCTCCTTGATATTGTGAAAGAAAGCATCCGTGCTTTCTCTTGGTGTATTATCCTTAGAAGACCTTTCCGCCGCGGACAGTCCAGTCCTAAAAAGACAACTTACCAATTCAAATTTCGGCAGAAATAAGGAGGAACTTTAGTAGTTTTTTTCGCTTTTTTTTTGCGGGGCCTAGAAGATCCCGGATATTACTCCATCCCGATCTATGTCGATCTTGTCCACCGCCGGCACCGGGGGCAGCCCCGGCATGGTCATGATTTCCCCCGTAAAGACCACGATAAAGCCGGCTCCGGCGGAGATCTTGATATCCCTGACGGTGAGGACCCAACCCCGGGGTACCCCCCGCTTAAGGGGGTCATCGGAAAAACTGGACTGGGTCTTGGCCATGCAAATGGGGACCTTGTCGAGGCCCATGTGTTCCAGCTGTTCTATCTTTTTCTGGACCGCCGGGAGGATGTTGACCGCCTCGGCCCGGTAGATCCTCTTGGCGATGGCTTCGATTTTGTCCTTAATAGGCATCTGGGGATCATAGGCATGCTGAAACCGGCTTTTTTCATCGCAGAGCCGGACCAGTTCCTGGGCTAGTTCTTCTCCCCCTTCGCTCCCCCTGGCCCATACTTCCGAAATAAGGACCTTTACCCCCAGTTTCTCACAGCCCTCCTGGATGAGCTTAAACTCTGCGGGGAAATAGGAGGCAGAGGTATCATGGGAGAAGGCATTTATGGCCACCACCGCCGGAAGCTTATAAACCTGGGTGATGTTTTCTACATGTTGTAAAAGGTTGGGGAGCCCCCTGGTCAGGGCTTCGAGGTTTTCTTTATCCATGTCCCTGCGCCTTGCTCCCCCATGGAACTTGAGGGCCCGAATGGTGGCCACGATGACCACCGCCGAGGGGAGGAGCCCCCCGTAGCGGCATTTTATCCCCAGGAATTTCTCGGCCCCCAGGTCGGCCCCAAAGCCCGCCTCGGTGACCACATAATCGGCGCATTTAAGGGCCATCCGGGTGGCCATGATGGAGTTACAGCCATGGGCTATATTGGCAAAGGGGCCCCCATGGACAAAGGCAGGGGTTCCTTCCAGGGTCTGAACCAGATTGGGCTTTAGGGCCTCTTTTAGGAGGACTGCCATGGCCCCCTGGGTATTCAACTGGGCCGCCGTGACGGCCTGGTCATCGGTGTCGTAGCCTACGATTATTCTTCCCAGCCTCTCTTTCAGGTCTTCTATCCCCGAGGCAAGGCAGAGGATGGCCATGACCTCCGAGGCGGCGGTGATATCATAGCCGTCTTCCCGGGGGGTGCCGTTGCTGGTGCCCCCCAGGCCGTTGATGATAAACCGGAGCTGCCGGTCGTTCATGTCCACGCAGCGGCGCCATACGATTTTCCGGGGGTCTATGCGGAGCTTATTCCCCTGGAAAATATGGTTGTCTATGACCGCCGCCAGGAGGTTGGTGGCCGCCGCTATGGCATGGGAGTCCCCGGTAAAGTGGAGGTTGATCTCCTCCATGGGGAGCAGCTGGGCCCAGCCTCCTCCGGCGGCCCCTCCCTTAACTCCAAAGACCGGGCCCAGGGAGGGTTCCCGCAGGGCCGCCATGGCTTTTTTTCCTATCCGGGCCAGGCTGTCGGCCAGGCCTACGGTGGTGGTGGTTTTTCCTTCCCCCGCCGGGGTGGGAGTAATGGCGGTAACAAGGACCAGCTTGCCCCGGGGGCCGCTCTCGTCTTTTAACAGAAAGTTATAATCTATCTTAGCCTTATATTTTCCATGGGGTTCCACATACTCCGGGGGGATCCCCGCCTTCTGGGCTACCTCGTCTATCTTGAGGGCATGATGAGGAAAGATTGCCTGGGCTATTTCGATGTCTGAACCTAAAAAACGCTGTACCATTTCTATATATCTCCCTTTAGTAATAGACTCTTCCATTTCCAGGTGAGGGGGCCCTTTTTAATGCCCTCCTCGAGGATACTATGAATCTGATTAAAGTCCTTCTCCCCCAGGGAGGCAGCTATAAAAGCCCCCCAGCTGGATTTTTCCTGATTAAACCAGGCGCTTAGATCCTTATCGGTTAGTAATCGTTCTTCCCTTTGATCGATTTCGGTGATGTCCACCTTAAAGCCCGCATCCTGGAAGGCAGAAACTAGGTGGGAGCTGTCCCAGGCCCAGGACCCAGGGTCTGCTTTGACCGGATCATCTTTAAGCAGGGGAGAGGCGGCATTAAAGAAGGCCTCTTCGGCCTGGGACAGGGAGGCGGTCAGGTCCGAGGGGGCCCCAAGATCCTCCCGGAGGATCCGGGAAAGCCGCTCTCCCAGGGCCGGAGGGCTCATGAGGATCACCAGGCTCCCCCCCGGGGCCAGAAGGAGGGCAGCCCCCTGGGAAAAGGTCTTAAAGGCTTCGGTCCCTCCTCTGGTTCTGCGCCAGGGTTCCCGGGCTATGATATGGTCGAATTGGGGGCTGCCAAAGTGCAGTTCCGCTTCCTGGGGGCTCGGGAGGCCCTTCTGGCTGTGGATAATGGGGCCTTCGCTGGGGTCCAGATTCGGGTCCAGCCCCTGGTAAAACCGCTCCAGGGCCTCCTTGGACTGGGGGCTCTCGACCAGGGCGGCCGCCAGCCCCTCGGGGACCCTTCGTAAACTTTCCCAGATCAGGAGGCCCTCGTCGGCGGCGGCAATGAGGATCCGGTGGTGCCGGGCTATGCTGCAGCGGGAAAAAATCACATCCCGGTCAGAGAGCAGCTGGGCCCCCCGGCCTGATTCGAGGCGCTTAAACCAGCCCTCCCTGCCCCGGGAAGCGGCGGACCAGCTAAGGATCTCTCCATCTCCGGTGTCGCTTAAAATGACCGCCCCCTGGATCTCCCGCTTTAAGAGGACCCCCTCCCGGATTCGGCCCTCGAAACCCGATTCGGAGGGGTTGTAGAAGATCCGCCCCCTTAAGGCCGAGGGAAGGTACTGCTGGGCCGCCCAATGCTCCCGGTAGGCATGGGGGTAGATGTAGCCCTCACCATGGCCGAAGCCCTCGGCGTCCCTGCTGGCGTCCCGAAGGTGGTTGGGAACCTCCGCATCCTGGCGCTCCACCTCCTTAAGGGCATCGAAGTAGGCCAGGGTGGTGTTGGACTTGGGGGCGGTGGCCAGGTAGAGGCAGGCCAGGGAGAGGGCAAAGTTGCCTTCGGGGTAGCCTATGCGGTCAAAGGCCTCGGCGCAGGAAATGACCGTAGTGATGGCTTGGGGGTCCGCCAGGCCCACATCTTCCATGGAGGAGATGATCATCCTCCGAAAGAGGAAGGCCGGATCTTCCCCGGCCCGGACCATCTTGGCCAGCCAATAGAGGGCCCCATCGGGATCGCTCCCCCGGATGCTCTTGATAAAGGCACTGATGGTATCGTAATGGTAGTCTCCATCCCGGTCATAGAGGAGGGCCCGGCGCTGTATGCTCTCTTCGGCGGCCTCCAGGGTCACGCATATCTCTGAGCCCTCTTCGGGGGGCCAATGGTTGGCACTGGTCTCGATGGCCAATTCCAGGGCGTTAAGGAGGCTCCGGGCATCCCCTCCGGCCACCTCCACCAGGTGCTCCAGGGCGCCGTTCAGGAACTCCACCTGCCACTTGCCGTAGCCCCGCTCGGTATCGGCCAGACAGCGGAGGGCCGCCTTGTGCAGATCCTCGCTCGTAAGGGATTTTAACTGGAAGATTCGGCTCCGGGACACCAGGGCCCGGTTTACTTCGAAGAAGGGGTTTTCGGTGGTGGCTCCGATGAGGATCACCGTCCCGTTTTCGACCCAGGGGAGGAGGGCATCTTGCTGGGCCTTGTTCCAGCGGTGAACCTCGTCCACGAAAAGAATGGTCCGCCGGGAATAGAGACGCCGCCTTTCATCGGAGCGGTCGATTACTTCCCGGATGTCCTTGATGCCCGTAAGAACCGCATTGAGGCTTTCGAAGACGCTCCGGGTGGTGTTGGCAATGACCCTGGCCAGGCTGGTCTTTCCGGTCCCCGGGGGCCCGTAGAGAATTATCGATGAGAGGCGGTCAGCCTGTATGGCCCTGCGTAAAAGGCGCCCGGGCCCCAAGATATGATCCTGCCCTATAATGTCATCCAGCACCTGGGGGCGCATCCGGTCGGCCAGGGGACTGTCGGCCTGGGCATGGGGTGAACTTACATTGAAGAGATCATCCACGGCGGAATTAGTCCTCGGCGTTCCATTGACCGTCCCTATAGGACCAAAGGCCGCGGACAGAGGTGGCTGCGAAAATCAGGGGTGTCACGTTGGATTGATGGGGAACAACCTCGTGGGGGACCTGTATAATCGCATGGACCGGGTGGTTTCCTAAGCTTGCGGCGTACCGGGGCCGGTCGGCCACGCTGCTGGGGCTGTAATCCCCGGGGGTATGGAGGCCCGGAAGGGGAACCCCATTGGAATCCAGGGCCATTTCCCTGTAGCCGTGGGAGAGGGAGAAGCCCCGATTCCTGATTCCCAGGAGCAGGAGGGCGGGATTAAAGCCGTTATTGGGGTCCCGCCAGATGGCCATGCCGCCGGTAAAGTTAAAGCCGTCTTGCCTCCAGCTGGTAAAGCTGGTCCCATCGGTAGAGATGAGGATGCTCCCCTGGCCGCTGCCGGTGGTGGTCACCGCCGCTATGGCTCCGGGATTAATGTCAGTCCCCAGGTGGATGATCCCGGTGACCACCGCCCCGGCGGTACCGCTCAGACGGGTCAGCCCGGAGGCATTTATGATGCCGTCCCCGGCGGTGGCTAAATAGACGGTGCCACCCCTTTCGGCGGCTCCCCTAAGGAGATGGGTCCCCGTCATGAGGACCTGGAGTTCGTAGCTAGAACCGGTGTTAACGACATGGAGGATGGCGTATTCTACGCTGTTGGAATGGCGGATCTGACCCCCCGCAAAGATTGTTCCCCCAGCCCCATAGAGGGTCTGGATAGAATAGGAGCCCGTACCGCCGCCCCGGTTAACCCTATGCCAGGCACCGTCCGAGTAATATCGGATTTCCGAGGCCTCCAGGGGGTTTCCCGTAGGAAAGACCAGGGCATAAAGGTAGGTGCCATCGGAGGCCAGCTCGCCCAGGGAACCTCCGGGGCGGCTCCACTCAGACCACCGGCCGTTAGTGGGGAAGGAAAAAATTCTTTGACCCTGGAAGGTCCCTGTGTAGAGCCTGCCCTGGTGGACCACGATGTTGGTAGGGGTCCCGGGAATCATGGGGTCCTTGGGTTCCGGTTCTATCGATATGTTAAAGAAAATCGGATCCTGGGCACAGGAAAAGAGGAAGATACTTAAGAGGAGTAACAGGAATGGAAAGATAGCTTTTTTCATCTGCCGCCCTTACCTAAAAATGATACCGAGCAGACAAGGTCAGCTCTAGGAAATTTCCCACCACCCTGGGGCCTTCCTTGGGATACTGGGGAACCAGCCACCAGTGGGTATTGAGTCCGAAAGACCATTCATGGTTGAAACGCCAGAAGGCCGAGGCACTGGGCTTAACAATAAGGCCAAAATAGCCATCCTCCAGATACCTCTGGGGAGCTGCACCGATCATGACACTTAAGGGGAATTCGAAGCGTCTAAAGACAAACTGGTAGCCCCCCCGGACCCCGAAGGGAACCACATAGAGCATGTTTCCTGCCCTGGTGCCGGAGAAACTGCCCGATAGTTCCCCCCCTATAAAGATGTTGGGGCTTAAAAAGTAGTAATAGCCCAGGGTTCCGGTACCCCCCACGGACATTCCGTGGTTATTATCATCTATCCCCGAAAAATAGGTGGGAATGAGGACCCCCAGGGAGATGTTGAAGATCCTGTCCCCCCGGGTATAGGTGGTATAGTAAAAATCATACCAGTCTGAGTCTATCTCTATCCTGCCATCCTGGGGATCTTCGTAGTCTTCGTCCTGGGCAAAGAGGCCGGATCCCCAGAGGAACAGTAAAAATAAGAGACATGAGGACAAAGCCCTTCGCATAGATTAACTCCTGTGGAATTATAAGCAAAATGTGAATTTGTTTCAATTCACCTGTTGGAACTCAAACAACCTCGTACCTTGGGGGGTTACCTATTCATCGAAAAAGGCTTCGAAGAGGGGAGGGTCCGACAGGGGAAGATAGTTCCTTTCCAGGGCCAAAAGCTGGATCAAAATGGGGTATTGGGTCAGGATCTCCCCGTAACGGGCCAGTTCTTCCAGGCGGAACCGGGAATCCATACGCCGTTCCGCATCTGCGGATATCGATGGATGGAGGATCTCATTGAGCCGGGCCAGGTACTCCTGATAAAGGGTCCTGACGGACCGGTACATCTCGTAATCGGGCAGCCGGGCTACCTGGATGGTGGTGGTAAGGTATTCCAGCTCCGGAAACATCCCAAGGATGTCCCGGTCCAGCTCCGGCAGGGTCCCCGTAAAGAGGAGGTTGCGGATCCTTTCTTCGTCCCCTCGGTCAAAGATGGAGACGAGCCGCTGGACCACCAGGACTTCGAGCCGGCGGCCCAGATCGGCCTCCAGGAGCCTGAGTCCCTGTTCATCCCGTATATGGCCCCGGCCGACCAGATCCGGCAGCATCTGGGGTTTTAGGCCATAGCGGAGTTCGCCGGTTATTTCCCAGGTAAAATCTATTTCCAGGGAGGCCAGTTCGGCATAAACCTGGCCGGAACTAAGGCTGCCGCTCCTTCGAATGGGGTGCCGCACGGGATCGAGGTTAAAAACCGTTACTTCCGTGTTGGTGGGGATGACTTTGTACCAGATCCAGCGGAATTCCTCATCGCTTATGACCTGGGCATCCAGGCCGTGGGTCTTGGACCGCATGACCCCGTAGGAGCCGGGGGGGACCGTTAACTGGGCCCAGCCCAGGAAAAAGACCGCCCCTGCAAGGACAGCCAGCAGAAACAATACCAACAAAAACTTTTTCATGGTTCCTTCTTATATAGTGAGCTAAATTATCCGTAATATATAATAGCGTATTATTGACAAGACCCGCAAGCTAAGGAAAAAGCTCTATGAGCCTGAGGATTACCCATAAATTACTCCCCATTTTAGTGAACAGGACGGTGATCTTCTTTTTCTTGATGTGCCTTTTTACCCTCTTTCTTTACCTGGCCGGTACCTCCCAGGGTTTTATAGATTCCACCCAGCTTTCCCTTTTAAGGGTCTATGCGGTGCTGGGGATATTTTTAATCACCGGATCTATCTGCGGAATAATAATCGACCTAAAACGGCTCATACAGCAAAAAAGGACCCGGTACCTGCTGGGTGCAGGAGCCTACCTCTTTCTCAGCTTCTTTGGAATTATCACCCTCATGATGGTGATGCTGATTATTACCGTGTCTATGGGGAATGTATAAAATGGGGTTTGTGGTTAAGCGATAATTACTATCACAAAAAATGTCCGAAAATGTTCATTTAATTACCTCTTTTTTTGCTAAATTACACCTTAAGAATTTATACAACATGGAGTGAGAGAGACGATGAGCACGCCAGCCTTTGTAACATACCAAATGCACCAGGACGAGTTCTTTTTTTTGGGATTAGAGAATACCCTATCTGAAAATGCTGATTTTGGACATTTCTGGGATAATTTTTCCAAGCTGGGGGGATCTGATAAAATCAACCCCTATGCAATAGACACCAAGCCCATTAATATTGGGAAGGATAAGGAAGCCCATTTAACGAAATCGAAAAGGATAATCAGGATACGCCTGATGGTTCCAGGTATGAGTTTTGGGTGCCAATTAAGAAAACATGAGTATAAGTTGATAATTATTTTGAATTAAAAAACAGATTGTGAAAGGGATTAGGTGAGAATATAACCTGGTGTTATTGCCGTATATATTACGTTATACGAAATGCCCCCTAATTTGGTTGAAATATTTTGAAAATACATATTTACAAGTAATTGAAAATATAGTACTGTAAATAGTTATGGAAAAGGATAAAATTATTATCATTACTTTCCCTAATATATTATCAATATCAAGAATTATTTTCTCGCCTATTATTTTTTTTATAAAGGATAATAAATACCTTCTCTTTTCTGTTTTACTGTTTATTGGTTTAACGGATGTATTGGATGGATATATTGCCAGAAAATATAAAAAACAAACAATTATCGGGGCATGGCTTGATTCAATCTCGGATTTTGTATTTTATA
>Ga0099364_10001999_pt1 | contig 32834 bp, 18 predicted proteins | sample TergutTh196P3_FD_73070 | JGI IMG/M metagenome (GOLD analysis project Ga0099364, IMG submission 73070) | Microcerotermes parvus P3 segment gut microbial communities from Pointe-Noire, Republic of the Congo - Th196 P3 | ecosystem: Host-associated > Arthropoda: Insects > Digestive system > Gut ... | reverse complement strand
GACGGGAGCGAGGTGGAAGGTACGTCGACTCAACCGAATGACGACGCTTTGCACACTCCGATACAGTAGCCTATGGAAAAACTACTGGAAATACGCAAAATAATGCCAACAAAATGTGAACACACCCCCCGACGCGCGAGCGTGGTTTTCCCTCTTGGCATAGAAAACGTTTTTCGGTAAACTTGAAGGGAGGGTTTTTAGGTCATTTGTTCCTTTTGCGTTGTTTCGTTTATGAGCACGGTCCCCACCCATGCGTCGGTTTTTCTTGGTGTCCATTTGGCGGCGGATCGTGTCAATGCCTGCGCTGTGACGCAAACGGGCGAGATTCTCTGTGAAACGAACGCACAGTATGCCCAACAGCATCGTTCCGCTGGCGCAATCAAAGGTGCCAGTGAACAGGATTGCGAAGTTTGGTGGGATGCGTCCCGATTGGCCATTGGGCAATTGGTAAACCAGCTTCGTCCGAAAGTTGCCAATCCGTCGCAGCTAAAAGCGATTTGTGTTTGCGGTGATCCCGGTGCGATTCTCATTCTTGACCGAGCAGGGGAAACCCTGATGCCAGCACTTCTCGAGGACGACGTTCGCGCAGTCGATCAGGTTACGAGTCTGAACTATCTTGGCGCGGAACACTGCAAGAAGATGGGGATTCAATTTCGAGCGGAATTCGCTCTTGCGAAAATCGCTTGGATTAAGGACAATTTGCCGGAACTCTATGAAAATGCGTTTTTTGCCCATCCGACGGACTTTGTTTTAGGGCGGTTGAAGGGGGGCATTGATTGCACAGAATATTCCCTTGCCGTACGGACGGGCTGCGATTTGATCGACGAATGTTGGCCGGATTGGCTCGATTACGACATGCATTTGGGAGTGCGCGACCGGTTGCCGAAACTTGTTTCCCTTGGTCAACCGGTCGGCAAGGTTACTCAAAAGGCGTCGTCCCTGACCGGTTTGCCGGTCGGAGTTCCCGTTGTGATGGGGACGACTTCCGATACGGCGTCGTTTTTGGCTTCCGGAGCAAGACGGGAAGGAGACTTCTACACGGTATTACATAGCGGGATGTCGATCAGCGGTATTTCGCCGACGATGCTTAATTTTGCGAGCGGGCAAATCAGGAGCTTCAAGTTGCCGAACCACAATTGGTTGTTCACGACGGACAGTAAAACTGGTGCCGAATGGATCAAGGTCTGGTTTAGCGAAAGTGCCTTCGAAGAGCTCGAAGCGGAGTCCCATTCTCTGTTGCCATCGGACTATCTGGCATATCCGAATGCACGGAAGGGGGAAACATTTCCATTCAGTTCGAGCAGTGCCGAGGGTTTTATTTCTCCGGCAACGGACAATCGCGTCGTCCAGTTTGCGTCCTGTCTCCAGGGGACGGCACTTTTCGAACGTCTTTGTTACCAGAAGCTGGACCAGCTTGCGGGCCTACGAGGTTCTCATGGTGACGTGTATTCCGGTGGGGTGTGGAGCGCGTCCGATTCGTGGATGCAGTGTCGGGCAGACATGACAGGCCGGGTCAATTGTCGAATGGTTGGTCGCGCCGAGGCGGCCTTTGGTGCCGCAATGATGGGGGCGATGGGCGTCCATTTCAAGTCGTTCGAAGAGGCCGCTGCGACGATGCTCAGTGTGGAGAAGATGTTTTTTCCCAATTCGGAACTGGCTACCGCTTACACCGAGCGCTTTCAGAATTTTATGGCCCTTATGGGAGAACAAGGGCACATTACGGACAAGTGATGTACCGGGAGCGAAAGAGCGAAAAAAAACGGTGCTTTCCCCCTTGCATTTTTTTCGAGAAGCCGGTAAAATTGCGCGGTTCAAAACGAAGGGGGATTCTGCGCTTGTGGATCCTCCCTTTGGAGGTTGGTGTTCCCCGTTGTGGACATCGACGATCATTCACCCTTTTTTGTAGGAATTTTGTTGTGGTCAATCGAAACCTTATTTTGGGACTGGACTCAAACGAAGAAAATTGGGACACGCAAGTCGACGCCGCACTGAACGGCGCGATTATCGAAGAAACCGACTGGGGCGGTCAGGAAGTGGTAGGAAATCAAATTCTCGAAGGACGTGTCGTTCGTATCGAGAATGGATACGTCATCATCGATGTCGGTCACAAGAGCGAAGGGACCATTCCGCTCAACGAATGGGACGAGGACGAGGAACAACCGAAGTCCGGCGACGTCATCAAAGTTTTGGTTGAAGAACAGGATGAAGAGCAGATCGGCGAAGAGATTCGCGGGATGCTTAGTTTGAGCAAGAAGAAAGCCGCGAAGATCGAAGCCTGGGACAATATGATGAAGTCGGTCAAGGAAGGCGACCCCGTAACCGGGCGTGTCACCCGCAAAATCAAGGGCGGACTCCTTGTCGACATCGGTGTACCCGTCTTTTTACCGGCCAGTCAGGTCGATGTGCGGCGTCCGAACGATATCGGCGAATACATCGACAAGGAAATCCATTGCAAGGTTCTCAAGATTGACGAAGCCCGACGGAACATCGTTGTCAGTCGCCGCGCAATGATCGAAGACGAGCGGGCCGAAAAGAAAACCGCCCTGCTCAACCAGTTGCATGAGGGCGAAATCCGAAAGGGAACAATCAAAAATATTGCCGAGTTCGGTGCGTTCATCGACTTGGGCGGAATCGACGGTTTGCTCCACATCACGGATATGAGTTGGGGCCGGATCAATAATCCGAGCGAAATGGTTAAAATCGACCAGGAACTCGAAGTGGTGATCCTCGGCATCGACCGAGATCGGGAGAAAATCTCCCTCGGGCTCAAGCAGAAAACGATGTCTCCATGGGCAAGCGTCGAGGAAAAGTACCCGGTCAACGCAAGAATTACGGGCACGGTTGTCAACGTGATGACCTACGGTGCCTTTATTAAACTCGAAGAGGGGATCGAAGGGCTTGTACATATCAGCGAAATGTCCTGGACGAAGCGGATCAGTCATCCAAACGAAATCCTGACGGTCGGCGAAGAAATCGAGGTGATCGTCCTCGGTATCAACAAGGAAAAGCAGGAAATCTCGCTCGGTATCAAACAGACGCAGGACAATCCGTGGGAGCACGTCGATGATCGGTATCCGATCGGCAAGGAAGTTGTCGGTACGGTGCGTAACCTCACGAATTACGGTGCGTTCATCGAAATCGAAGAGGGAATCGACGGCCTGCTCCACGTCAGTGATATGTCGTGGGTGCGGAAGATCACACATCCGAACGAGGTGGTCCAAAAAGGCCAGCAGATTACCTGCCAGGTTCTTTCGGCGGACAAAAAAAATCGACGTATTGCTCTTGGACTCAAGCAGCTTGCCGAAGATCCGTGGGAACGACGAATTCCCGACAAGTACCAAGCGAACCAGCTGGTCAAGGGTATTGTGACGAAAATCACGAATTTCGGCGTCTTTATCAGCCTCGAAGAGGATTTGGAAGGACTTCTGCACATTTCGGAGCTTGCCAATCACAAGGTGGAGAATCCTGAGGAAGTCGTCAAAGTCGGTGACGAAATCGAGGTCAAGATTCTGCGGGTTGATCCGGAAGAACGCAAGATTGGTCTGTCCCGGAAACGTGCGGAGTGGAGCGAAGAACAGGAAGCAGAAGCCGCCGAAGCGGAAGGATCATTCGGAAATCTTCCGCCCGAACAGCTCAAAGGCGGTATTGGCGACAGCTCCGGTCCGCTGTTCAAAGCACCGACGCCAACGGAAGAAGAATCGGAAGAGTAGTACAAAGTTGTGGGAATGGAATTCGTCATTCCCGCGAAGGCGGGAATCTAGACCATCGGCGTAGTTGAGTTTGTTTCATCGCCATAACCTTTTGTCATTAAAGAAGATGTGAACATTTTCCCTCTAGGCCCCCGCCTTCGCGGGGGTGACGAAAATTAGAGGTTATGCAACAGGTTTAATGTTTGTGCGGAGTACCGCACGCGACTTTTGGAAAAAGTCGCCTACCCGTCGAACTCTTCCCAGAGGCCGTCGAGATCGGCATCTTTTGGCGTTCCGGCAAACGCAACGACCCGGTAACGCAACTTGAGTTCCGCGCCTTCAGACATCTGGAGCGGCTCGTCTTCCTTGAAAAAGTCCATCGGCATCGGCGAACAATTGCCGTAATCCCGCGTGAACCACGGACAGTTTTCAAACCGTGGATGCGGCGCCTTCGACGGACAGAATACGGCAATTCCCTCGACGATTTCCTCTTGAAGCCCGGCCCGCTTGCCGTAGAATGCCAACCAACGGGACGGCTTGCCGTGCGTTCTCGACTGTCCCTCAATGCCGTCGGCATTGACGAGGACACCGCCGCCGACCGGCGAAAGATCGTGTGCCGTCCGCACGCCAAAGAGACCGTGGTTCGTCTTCTGAATCGTTATGTCGGTCAGCATCTTCATCGTGATCCAAGCGTCAATGATGTAACGCTTCTCGTCGAGAATCTTTACGAGGAACCGTCGATTGTCCTCGATAATATTTTCGTCATTCCGTCCCCAGAGGCAACGGTCGACGATTTCGGCGGACACGGCATCGATCTTGAATTTGCCGTCTTCACCCTTGGCAAAGGCCGGTTCCTGCGAAACGATTTGGCCGCTATCGAGTCCTGCCTGCCAGTAATTTCCACCGTTGACGCGGTCAAGACCGAAGAACAGCGACCGGTGGTGCGGCCACGGCATAGCGGACTCCGCCGTGAGCGACAAGCCGCTGATCGGTCCGGCAACCGGATAGAAGAACGGATATTTCTGCGTCTGATGGGCGCGGTACGCTGTCAGGACGGTGTTGTTTTTTCGGATCCAAAGTTGATAGAGTTGGTGTCTACCGTCAACGTTCGGATAGCACGTAATGTGCTCTTTAGCGGGTTCGCCGCCGTTTGAAATGAAATAATCCTGAGCGAACAGGTTCGAGGCGAGTCCCATCCCGGCAAGGGACAGCGACGCCGTTTTGAGAAAGTTTCTACGGAGCATAGGAGTGACAAGTTACTAGTGACGAATTACAGCCATTGTCAATTGTCCATTGTCAATTGTCAATTACTCTCCCCCTATTTTCCCTTAACTTTCTCCTGCGGGTGCGTCGATAAAGCCGGATGATACCACCTTTTCGGTGGTGATGCGCATCCGTTCACTCGGCAAGGAAGTCGTCCTATGTTCCGCAGTTTACCAAAATCGCTCGTTTTTGTCGCCACGCTGACTCTTCTGGCCGTCGGTCTCAAACCGTTGGATGCGGCAACCTATCATATCGGGTCCGGAACTACCGGAGCGTACTATTACGACACTTTGGATGATCTTCGGCAAGCGACGTATTGGGGAAGCGGTCAGGAAATGCAAGATGGCGACCGCGTCGTTCTGTACGCCAACGACAGTAGTTTGACAGACCAACTCTACATCGGCGAAAACGTCAGCATTACGATCGCGTCCAGCGATCCGTCCCAAAGACGGACGATCTCATCGAACCCCGGTGCGCAGACACGATTCGTCTATATGGATGGAAGCAGTTGGGGTAGCGGAGGCCCCCACCTTTGGTCAAAGCTTTACCTCGAAGGAATCGAGGAGATTTCCGGTTTCGACGATCGGGGAAACACTGATTTGGGTGACGATGGCGGAGGCGTGATTTATGCGTGGTGGAACCAATACATTTTCACGCAAGACGGCCAAGGTACGATATTCAAAGACAACTTTTCATCCGGTTATATGGGCGGCGGAGCCGTCTATTATTGGGATGCCATCGAATGTGACTTCAGGAATTCGAGTTTTATCGACAACAAAACAACCGGTCTTGGCGGTGCTCTCTTTATCAACGCTTCGCAGACGCTGTATATGGAGGATCACACGGATGTTACCATCGGCGCCTCCGATGGAAGGGTTTCCACCTTCAGTGGTAACTTGGACAGAGTGAATCTCGCATTGTTGCCGCGGGAATCCGTTAGAGATACGCTGACAGGAAATTGGCTGGACCCGCAAACGGGCGAGACTGTCGGTATCATGGACCCTCTGACGAAAAATATTCTTAATCCCGCCAATCTGGAACAGATCATTGCTTATGCGAATTCCATCGACTTCACCGGTGAGGCGGGTAATACCGCCAATTTATTCGTTGAGACTGAAGGGACCGGTATTCTCGACATGCAGGACCCATTTCGAACCAATGTGGGGTACGGGAGTTACTACGTCAACATCATCAAGACCGGCGAGGGAACGTGGAAATTGGGCGGACACTCCGTCACCGCCGGTTCCAGCGGCGCGGTCATTGAAATCAGGGAAGGCACCTTGTTCTTATACGAAGGTGCCCAACTCAATGCAACGGGAACCAACGACGAGTTCAACGTTTTTGCCAATGCCCAGGTGTTTATCAGCGGCGACAACACGATCACGGGGACACGTGTATTGTTCCAGCCCGCTTCCAATCTCGTTTTCGACTTCGATTACTACTCCGGAACAGGCGGCGATCCCGCGACGCCGATGCTCAATTTGAGCGGTGATACATTGGTCGTCCAGGGAACCCGGATTGACGTGGCCAACGTTCCGTTTGGCGAAGTGCCGCCGGATCGTTATGCGCTGATTCAAGGCACTTCGCCTTTGACGGTCGGCGATTTCGACCTTTGGGTCGGAAACGTTTTGGTCAACGACGTCAGCGAACGGTACGGATACCGTTTGGATTACGATGATCTGATGTATCAGCTCCTATTGGAGGTCGGCGACACTTACAACAGTGTCCTGACCTGGCAAAATCATACGGGAAACAATCTCTGGGAGTTCGGCAACGCCAATAAAAACTGGGACGTGGCCGATTACAAAGAACCGACCGATTCCTTCATACCGGGCGATGCCGTTGTTTTCAGTCTTGACGGCGATCACACCGTGACGCTTGGCACTTCGATGCCGTTTTCTGCGCGCGGCACCGAACCCGGTATGCGTATTACCGGTTCAGGAAATTGGACGTTCACCGGCGGTTCCTTCAGCGACCTGTACAATTCCGGTGTTTTTGATGACAAAGGCACTCTTGAACATGCGGGCACCGGCACCGTCACGTTACAGACAAGTCTGCCGAGCACCTATCACGGCGGAACGGTCATTTCCGGCGGCGGCGAATTGGTCGCTTCCCGAGGCGACCAACTCGGCGACGGCGGGATTTCGTTCAAAGGTAACGGAAGCAATCGGCTCACGTTCAATGGAACGACGACACTTGCTCAGCAATTGACTGTCGGAAACGGAGACCGGGGAACACTGACTGCCGCATCGGAAACGACGTTGACGGTAACGGTGAGCGATTCCCCGGCAGTTCACGTCGAGGCGGGCGGGACACTGACACTCCGCGGTACGATTCGCTTTGTCGACAATCAGGAGGCACTGACAATTGATGGAACGATCGACGCCAACGGAACGCGATTCGAAAATAACGAAGACGTCGCTGTCCGACTTGGTAACGGCGGAACTTTTGACGGCAATTCGCTCCGTTTCAGCGGCAATACCACGAATACTTCCGGAGCGGCCCTTCTTCAAATGGTGAACAGTACCGTCAATATTCGAAACTCGGTGTTCACCGATAACGAGGCCGATGATCACGGCGGAGCGGTTTTCGTGAGTGCCGGAAACTTTACTGCAAATGGTACACGCTTCGAGGCGAACAAAGCCCAACACGGCGGAGCCTTGGCCATGACGGGCGGAGCCGTTAATCTGCGGGACTCCAATTTCCTGAACAACACGGCCTCGACATCCGGCGGTGCCATTTACTACGAAGCAGGCAGTTCGCTGACGCTCGGTGCGACGACCGGCAGAACGTCGACGTTTTCCGGCAACACCGATTCAGTGGGGGCAAACTCGGTGGTGTTTTCGGGAGCCGCCAACATTCAGATTGCAACCGATGACAACGGCGTTCTCGATATGCGTGATCCCATGCGTGGACAGGCGGGTTTCATTACGAAAAGCGGAACCGGAACTTGGAATCTGGGCGGCGACTCGGTCTTCACAGGTACCACGCAGTTCAATATCAACGCAGGAAAACTGGAACTTTACGAAGACGCGACCATCGAGATGGGGACTGGAACCTTCACCATCGGTGCTGGTGGAGCGTTCGTCGCCCAAGGCGGTAACGAAGTAACGGCCAACACAATCAACCTCTTCAACGGAGCAACCCTCGGTTTCGATCTCACCGGTTATGAGCCGGAGGACACTCCGCTCTTGGATTTGGTCGCAACCCTGCCTTGGAACACCAACGGTTGGCGTCAGAATATCGACGTGATGTCGTTCGACGGACTCCAAAACGATAAAGATTACAATCTGATGACCGTGAGTGCTGGTGCCGGTCTCAACGCGAATAACATGAAGTTGTTGTATCACGGCGAAGACGTCGCGGCCATGCGAACGATGGAAGGTGAACTCAAGGCCGACGGTTCGATGTTGAAAGTCGCAATCAATAGCGGTCTGACACCAGTAAACGGGATAACGAGATGGACAAATAATAATGATACCGGTAACGGAGAATGGAACGCAACCTCGATGAACTGGGCGGGTACGGTTGGTGGAGAGAAAGACTTAACTAATACCAAACAATTCTATCACGGCGATGCTGTGGTCTTTGACGGAACCGGAGCAGGCACGGTAACGATCAATGCGGGCGGAGTTATCATTGCCTCGCAGGGCGATGATAATCCTGGTATGTGGATTACCGGCGGAAACAACTATACGTTCTCCGGCGGTCCCATTGGCGGAGACGGCGGTTTGCTCAAGGAAGGCACCGGAACCGTAACCTTTGCCAACGAAAACAAGTTCACCGGCGGAACGACAATTCTCGGCGGAACCATTGTCGCTCAAACGGTCAAATCGCTCGGAACCGGCGACATCAATACCGGCAACGCTACGGATAACGGAACCATTGAATTTAATCTGGATGCGTCGAATAGCGGTGTTTATGGTTACAAGATCGACGGCGACGGCAACCTCGTCAAAAGTGGCGACGGAGACCTGACGCTGAACAATACGGACAACGACTATGACGGCACGACGACGATTCTCGGCGGAAGGCTGATCGCCACCGATGTCCAGGCAATCGGACAAGGCGACATCATTACCGGTGTGGGCGAAAACAAAGGCGCAATGGTCTTCGATCTTGAGGACAAGGATGACACAATCGGTCAGATCATCAGTGGAACCGGTGATCTTGTGAAATCCGGTTCGAAAACCTTGACACTGATTGGCGACAACAAGTACACCGGCAAGACAATTATTGAGGAGGGCCGATTGGTTGTACCGAGCCTCGACATACTGGGGAACAGCAGCATCGTCAACCATGCGGAACTGGAATTTTGCCTCAACGACAAGGATGAAACACTTGGCCGTTCGATTGACGGAATCGGCGCCGTTATCAAGAGCGGTACACAGAAGCTTTCCATTACCGACGAATTGGCTCTACAGAACAACACCTTGACCTTGGTGGGCGGAACCTTCGGATTCGGAACATTGGATCGGGCAACGCTCGGCGGTCTTGCCGGTAAGAAAAACCTTGATCTGAAGAACGACAGAGGCCACCCCGTGGCTCTGACGGTGGGTTATAACGACCAAGATGCCGAATACTCCGGCATTCTGAGCGGCGAAGACGCTTCGCTGACGAAAATCGGCACCGGAACGCAAACGCTTTCCGGGAAGAATACCTACAACGGCGGAACCCTCGTCAAAGAAGGCCGCCTCGTTGCAGTTGGTCTCGATGCACTCGGAGACGGTTCCGTTAAAACAGACGCCGAATTGGAACTCCGCGTCAGCGGTCACGAAGAGTTGGATTACGCCATCACCGGAACCGGTTCCGTCGACAAGTCCGGTAGCGGAACGCTCGAGGTTATCGTCGGTCAAAAGTACACCGGCGACACCATCGTCAGCGAGGGAACGCTCAAAGTCGGTGCCTTCGATATTCTGGGGACCGGTTCCGTCAGTGTCCGCTCCGGGGGAACACTGCTTGTTGACGTTGCCAAGGACATGGAACTTGCCTCGAATGTCAGCGTAGCCGGGAATTTGACAAAAACCGGTAGCGGAACCTTAACGATCACGGGAAACCCGTCTCTGGCGGGAACAATGAACATTGACGGCGGCGGCCTCGTCGTCAATGGAACCACACACGCCGCGACGATTATGGGCGCAGGAACGATTCTTGCCGGAAGCGGTCGAATCGACAACACCGTGACACTGAAAGACGGAGCAAGGCAGTACGTCAGCCTGCCGAATGCCACGGTACAGAATACCTTCACAGCCCGCAACTTCGTCTACGAAGGCGGTTCCACCGTGTATATCAAGGTCGGGCAGTACGACAGTGACCGGATAATCGCCGAAGAAGGTTTCGTGTTCGCTCCGGACGGCGGTAAGGTGAGAGTCGTCTTCCTGAGCCTTGACGATTTCGTTGAAGAACAGGTCCTTCATTTCGACGTGTTCGCAGCGAAAGGTGGTGTGATTAAAGGGGGAGAAAACATCCTGTTCGACACGGACGACAAACTCGCTTTTATCGGCTACGAGGTGAAAAACGGGGAAAAACAGCGGACGCTCGCCGTCGATCTGTTGGCGACCGGCGGCAACAGTTATTCGTATCTGACCGAAAACCAACGGAAGGTGCTTGGTGCCGCCAGCAGTTATACGGTTCTTGACCGATTCTTCAATACAACGGAAGAGTATCGGGGCGGACTCATTAACGAATTAACACCGTCCTTACAAACCGCAATACCGTATGTTTCGCAACGTGCCATTACGCAGTATAACCTTGCGACCTTCGAACGACTGAGATTCCTTCGTGAACCGCTCGCGCTTGACGCCGAGCAGGAAACCGACTATCGGGGCAGTTCCTATCAGTTGATGCACCGACATGGACGTCAGAATTATATCTGGTTCCAAAACTTCGGCGATTTCCTGAGGACGCAGGCCGACGCCCATTGTCCGGGACTCTACGCGGACGGCTACGGCTTCAGTATCGGTGTGGATCGCGGCGTCGACGTCCATACAGTCGTCGGTGTCGGACTCGGCGGATATTTCGCCAAGGCACGAACGGCGGACGCTCTCCAGAGTGCCAAAGCGAACAGCTTCCTGCTCAGTGCCTATGGTATGCGAACCACCACCGACGACTGGATGCTTTCCACCTCCGGCGGCTTTTCGTTCAACCGATATTCGATCGACCGAAATGCTCCGAGTTTCGGATCATCGTTCCACAGCGGACATAACGGCACCGCCGTCTATGCCGCCGCCGAGTTGACACGCAAATTTATGTGGGACAAACTGGAAGTGTCGCCGTATCTCGATGTCAATTGGATCTGCCTTTGGGAAGAAGGGGCAACGGAACGGGCAAACGGTGACCCCTCATTGGCACTCCGAATCAAGAGTCAGAACACATGTTCGTTCCTGGTGACGCCCGGCGTCCGTTTTGGACGCTCTTTCCGAATGCTGGAAAAGAACATCGTAAATCCTTCGGCGTATCTCGGTTGGGTTCAGGATTGGGGCGCGGGACGCATCCGCACGACGGCAGCGTTTCCGGGGGAACCGAACTTCACGATCCGCGGTGCCTCGATGCGGAACAATCGGGCCGTCGTCGGTTTGAATCTCAATATGACGTTGAGTAATCGGGCCGATCTTTTTGCCCGATTCCACTCCGAACTCGCTGAGAATTACAGTGATATAAGTATGCACTGGGGAATTCGATTGGGATTCTAACCCATGATCGCTCGGTTTAGAGCGTATGAATTACTTTGCCGTTGAAAATTTGAGTCAGGACCCGATTCACGGTTATATTCCATTTTGCGCTTCGTCCGGCAACGACGAGGTTTCCGAACGGGAATTGATCGATTCGCCGTGGGTGCAACGATTGCGACAGATTCACCAATTGCAAACGGCGTGGCTCGTGTTTCCCACAGCGGAACACACACGATTCCAACATTCCATTGGAGCGATGCACCTCGCCAGTCGGGCAATCCGGCAGTTCCATCGCAGTTTGCTCGATGTCTGTGAGAAAGACGGCGAAGGGTTACCGAGCCTTGCCTATTTGGAATCGCTGCTCCGCGTTGCGGCTCTGCTCCACGATGTCGGCCACGGTCCTTTCGGACATTTTTTCGACGCTCATTATCTGTCGGAGTTCGGTTTGAATCACGAAAAACTCGGTGCAGAAATCGTGCGGCGGGAACTCGGACCGATGATCCGAAAAATCCGACGCAATCCCGGCGGAAGTTTGAACGATACCGAAACCCTTGACCCGGAACAAGTTGCGTTTCTGATCGTCCGGCCCGATCCAAAAAAGGAAACAGCCGATGCACCCCGCTGGTTGAAATTGTTGCGAGGACTTTTCAGCGGCCTGTACACGATCGATAATATGGACTTTGTGTTGCGCGATGCCTATATGACGGGGTTCAGCGGGCGCGCCTTCGACATTGACCGATTGTTACATTATTCGTTTTTCTCGCTGAAGGGACTCACGATCCATCAAAAAGGCTTTGCAACGTTGACCCGATTCATCGGCATTCGAGCGGAACTTTTTCGTTCCGTTTATTTTCATCGCACGGTTCGGGCGATTGACCTTGCGCTGGAAGAACTGTTCCAAGCGAGCCGTGAACTGATCTTTCCCGGCAGCGGCGGAAGCGGCAGTCGCAATCCGATGGAAAATCTCGACGAATATCTCCGCTTTACGGAGTGGGCGCTGCTCGTTGACGTTGCTCGGTGGGACCGTTCGTCGAATCCGAAGAAGCGGGAACTCGCTCCCCGTTGGAAGGCGTTTCTCGAACGCAACGTTCCGTGGCGTTTGGCTTGCGAAACGACGATTTTATTCAAACCCGGTGAGCGGGAGCAGACGAGCATCTTTGCCGATGCCGAAACCTTCAAACAAGCGTTGCGGCTGCAACTTGCGCCGTCGCTGCAAACGATTCCGATACACGTTGACATTGCACGGCATCTTCACCGTCCGGCGGCGCATCTTCCGACGGCGGACCAGAACTTTCTGTACGAACCGACGACGGATCGCATTCGGCGACTCGAAGAGGAGGAATTGTTCCGTTACATTCCGCAGAGTTTCCGAATTTGTCGGGTCTACACGGAGCGGCAGGAACACTGCCAACCCTTAGCGGAAGCGTTGGAGCGTCTGACCGGCGGCGGCGGACAAGACGACGAAACGAATATGTAAATCAGAACTCGACAGACTAAGAGCGCGAGAAAAGAACTGTTCTTTTTTCGCGCTCTCTCTTATACTTGACTTGTTTCATAACCCGTCACCCCCGCGAAAGCGGGGGTCTAGAGGACAGATGTTCACATCTTCGTTAATTGCAAAAACTTATGGCGATGAAACAAACTCAATGACGTCGAGTGTCTAGGCTCCCGCTTTCGCGGGAATGACGATTGTGGAGTTTCCGAACAAATCAAAGGAAACATACAGTCAAACTAAAATCATAAAATCAACCAATTTTGCGGCGTAGTTGTCGCAGGAAAAAGTTTTTACTATAATGATCCCGTGTGTGCGCATTGACTTTGTTTGTTCGCAATGATGCGCAGTTCCCCGTTCCCCCTTTTTTTTGAGGAGAATTCCATGAAACGAATCTTTGTTTCCCTGAACGTTTGGACGATGCTGTTTCTCTTTGCCACGGCATCTGCTCTCGGAAATCCGGAGTACACCTCCGAAGCGGAGGTCGCCAAGGACGCTACGCTGAAGCGGGATTTCGACGTCCAAGGCGAGTATCTCGGCAAATTCGTCGACTACAAGATCGGCCTCAACGTGATTGCACGAGGCGACGGCAAGTTTGACTTTGTGGCGTTTGTCGGCGGTTTGCCCGGCGACGGTTGGGTGCGCGGCGACATTCGAGGCTTCGGCAAACTCGCATTCAAAGCCGATAACGAACTGGAGTTTCAACTTGGAAAACTTGATGACGGCAGTTCACGCCGCGACCTTACGACCAACGATGTTGCCGCACTGAACGGTACTGCAACATTCAAGGACGCCAAGTTGACCTTCTCCGTTGCCGGAGCCAAGTACGAATTTGCCAAGCAATTCCGTGAAAGTTCGACGCTCGGTTTGAAAGCACCGGAAGGGGCTGTCGTCCTCTTCGCCGACGGCAAAGCGTCCAACCTGTTCGATCGAGCTACGGTCAACGAAGAAGCCAAAACACTCTGGGCCGAGGCGTGGACGAAACCCTTCGAGAAGAAGCCGTACACGATGCATGTCGAGTTTATGCTCTCCTATATGCCGACAGCGCAGGGGCAGGCTCGCGCCAACAGCGGCGTTTACATCGACGAAGCATACGAATGTCAAGTGCTCGACTCCTTCGGCCTCGAAGGCGCAGACAACGAGTGCGGCGGTTTCTATTCTGTTACCAAGCCGCTCCTCAATATGTGTTTTCCGCCGCTCCGCTGGCAGACCTATGACATTGAGTTTGCCCCGGCAAAGTTCGATACCGACGGAAAGAAAACCGACAATGCGATGATTACCGTCAAACACAACGGCAAATTGATTCACAAGGAAATCCGCCCTGGAAAGGAAACGCCGGGACGCAAAAAGGAAGCGCCCGAAGCCCGCGGCGCCTACTTCCAAGGCCACGGAAACAAGGTCCAATATAGGAATATCTGGATCAAATATGCCGATTAGAGTGTATTAAAAATCAGTTTGGAGTCCCCTCCCCCTTTGTATGTTCGGGGGAGGTTTAGGGGCGATGGGCCATACGTTTCAACTTAAGCCCTAATAGGCCAGCGTTCCCATGTCCGGCCTGCCTTTTTTTGTACGGCAGAATCAATGCAAAACGGGGCAGAGATCGAACCATTCGTGTCCCCATCGTCGAATCCAATCGTCGGCGGAAGGCGGTCCCCAAGAGTTAATTTCGTAACAGTCTGGATTGGTTGTCAGGAGATTGTCCCATACCCGCTGGATCGGATCAATAATTTTCCAGGCAGTTTCCACTTCGTCATTCCGGGCAAAAAGGCTTGCATCGTCGTCTAAGGCGTCGAGCAACAGCCGCTGATAGGCGTCGGGAAGTTCGCCTTGATAACTGTCACGGAAATTAAACTTGAATTCCGATTGACGTATCTGCATGTCCGTGTCGGGTTCCTTCGTTTGAAAATAAATCTGGATGCCTTCGGCAGGTTGAATTTGGATCAACAATCGGTTGGCCTCGAACATCGACGGTGCTTCTCCGCGATTGAACGTACTATGTGGTGGTCGCCGGAACTGCACGACGATTTGCGTCGTGCGGCAACTCATGCCTTTTCCGGAACGCAAATAGATCGGCACGTCTTTCCAACGCCAGTTGTCGATCAACAACCGCACCGCCGCATAAGTGGCCACGCGGCTTAATGGATCGACACCGGGGGCATCGCGGTAGGAACGGTATTGTCCCCGTAAGGTGTTGGCAACCACATCATCGGGAGTCATCGCACGGATGGCACACAGGACCTTGACTTTTTCGTTACGCACAGTGTCGGCGTCGAAATGGGCCGGAGGTTCCATTGTCGCAAAAGTCAAGAGTTGCAACAGGTGATTCTGGAACATGTCACGAAAAATACCGGCTTGTTCATAAAATGTCGCCCGATGCCCGACCAACACATCCTCATGGGCCGTGATCTGAATATTGTCAATGTAGTTTCGATTCCAGATCGGTTCGAAAATTGTGTTACCAAATCGCAGAACGAGGATATTATTGACCGTTTCCTTGCCGAGATAATGGTCGATGCGAAACACTTGGTTCTCGTCAAACGACGCGTGAACTTCCTGATTCAACTGCCGCGCCGATTCGAGATCGCTACCGAACGGCTTTTCGATGACGACACGGCGCGCCGCCCGTGACGGATCGGCCATGCCTGAATATCCCAAGTGCTTGATAATGACCGGGTACAAGGTCGGCGAGGTCGCAAGGTAATACAGACGTTCGGACTCGCCAGCGCCTTCCAGCGACTGGAGATAAGCGTCAAGGTTGCCGAATGTTTCCGGCTTGTCGACATCGCCAGAGAAATAATGGATCGACGGTGCAAATGCTTCCCAACTCGAATGGTCGAAAGTCGTACCGATAAATTTTTTCGTTGTTTCGCCGAGTTTGCTGCGCCATTGTTCGTTCGTCATCGGCGTCCGAGACACGCCGACGACTCGCAAGAGATGGGCGAGCCGTTTTTTGCACTCAAGTTGATAGAGTGCAGGAATGAGTTTCCGGCTTGTCAAATCACCGGAAGCCCCGAAAATTATGATGGTTGATGCCATGACACGGTCCGCCTTCATTGTTTACCACGGACGAAATGCGTTTCGTTCGCCGCCCGTTCTGATGGTCTGAACCATACGAAAGGCACCTCCAGTATAGGTCGATCCGAATAAATTTCAAGGTCAGCTAGAGATTCCGATTTGCCGAAGGGTGTGTAAAACTTTCGGAGGAGCTGCTTTCCCACGTTGCGCTCTTTCAGTGCGAAGAGAACTTTTCGTAAGTCTTTTTATTTTCTAGGTTTGCGGCTTTTGTGGAAGTCTGTTCACTGTTGCGTTCTCTGCGACCTTACAAAATACGCAGAAACACGCACACGAGCGCAATCCTGAACAAAAAGACGAAAATTTGCCACACGTTGCCGTAATGGCTCCCCTTGTCGGAATCTCAACGTATCGGATTCGCAGACCAATGACCGCACCATTTCGGCATTAAGCCTATTTTGTTGAAACGATTATCGCCTATCGTCTTGCCATAACTCGTTTTGCAGGACTACCTTAGAAAACCACCTCAAACGGCGAAGAACTACGGAGCATCGGTTCCGTAGACTACGGGATTTCAACAGGTCGAAATCGCCGTAAACTCCGACACGTCAAAGGCTTCCGCAAAGACAAGCGACCATCTTCTGGAGCGTAAACTATGGAAAATCGGGGAAAGGTCGTTGGCACGAATTTGCATTTGCGACAATTTTCCGATTCTCACATCGCTTCCATTGTACCCAAACGACAAGAAATACAATGGGGCAATTCTTGTTTTCGACAGCCTTTTGTCGATAATTTGGGTAGGATTTCCTCACTGGGACGAAGCAGCTCATCTCTTTCCGCTCGTCGTCCATGCCAGAAATCCAATCGGAGTCACTTCCCGTTTTCATTTTCGAACCCGACGCTTTCAGCGTCAGGCAAAGAATTTGGACATCCACAGGTTGCGGAACCTTTGTTTTCAACATCATTCAAAACTCTCGGACAAGCCCCCCTCAAAATAAGAAACTATCAGCAAATTTTACGTGGAGGGCAGCAATCATACCATCTTTAACAAGTCGAGAAGTTCCTGAAAAAAAACTCCTTTGTTTTGCTTCCAATCCTCTCTGATTTTATCCCACACGCTATAGTGGTGTCCGCTGACAATTTTGTTCATTTTGAGGGCAAGCATTTTCAGCTCGTTCACGACATTTGAAGTACAGAGCGATAATTGTTCCTGATAAGACGCGACCAACAGCGGAATGGCACTTTTATCTTCATCCAAAGGAATCATATTTCCTTCGGCATCGTCATCAGAAAATACTTCTCTGAAAACCGAATTGCACCTCTTTGCAATGTTTTCATTGAGCAATAACTTTGTATAGGCCTTAAACCATTTTTCCCGGATATTGTCTCCGGGTATTTCCACCTCGTTTGGCAGGCGGAAGTACTGCGAAAAAACATACAATAATAAATTTTGAACGTAAAACCGTCGAATGTGACGCGGAACACCTTCACCAACACGAAACATTTGTGTCAAGTAGGAAACGGTGCCGTATCGATTGGAGCAATTCATTCTTAGCGTCTTATCTTTGAGTTGAAACTGAAGCGGCGTCGAATACTCTCGGCAATGAATAAAATAATACGGAACCATCGTCACGTTATCAAAATTACTTTCGAACTGCTGGCGGACAATATGCAAGGCATTTTCTCTGTCGTCATTGATTCCCGCCAAATCCAAAACAGTCTCTGCGAGACTCTCGAAATTGTTCCCGAAAAAGAGCCGGTACGTCGTGGATGCCCGTCGCGAATAAATCTCCACGTCATAATGCTGGCGGCGGAAAAAAAGTTCGAAAGCGAAGGCGACTTTTTTTGCGATAAGCTCCTTTCGCCTATTTTGATCGGAATTACTGCTACGGAATTTCTCCTCCAACAATGCCTGCTGTTCGGCAAGACGCTCAACGAAAATGCCAGACGAGCATTGCGGAAACGATTCACGTGCGACATTTTCAAGAGGAACCTCTCCAAAACGCATGAAATCGTCTGTTTGCTCCAAAAGATTGGGCAGAATGTTGTCGTGCTTTTCAGCAAGTTTGCTCCCCACCAAGAATCGAATGTTGTCTTTCGACAATTGAAAAACTTCTTTGTTGTTCCATCCCAACAGACTACCCAAAGTCGACGAGAGTTTTTTGTGGTAGCACCGGAACAATTGCAATGATGCCAAGTAATTATGAAACGTCGCGAGATAACGCAATAAGAAAGATGGAATTTCGGAATAAGGACTTCCGCCATCCATAGGATTAATACAAGTTCGACGGAACAGTTCATCCATCTTGTCCTTCCCATTGATTCCATCGAACAAATCAGGAGTACATTGTGGAACCGCCTCATAACAAAAATCCTGTAAAGGCTTCGAAAAACGATCAATAATGGACTCCTGCCAATTGGTCCTTGCGTTTGCTTGTCGTTCAAGAGAAAACGAAAGTTGCGTGCAGGGGACAATTCTCAGCACTTGGTCGTTTTTATCGACATAAAGTTTGAACGACGCGACGTCGTTGTACTTGGACTTAGGGCTTCTACTTTCAACAATGTTGGGTACGGAAACATTCCAGACATAAAATTGACTGCAAAATGTTCGCGCCGAAGGGGCATCCAAGTCCTCCGTCATCGCGACAGTCCGAACGACATTAAAACAGGAACCTTCAGAAGATGCGGCAAAGTCATGGATGGATTCAGCAATTTTTTTGATTGCGTCGACACTGCTGTTCCGGGCGAACAAGTCGTGAAGCGAAACTTCGATGATCGGTTGTGCAGTGAGTATCGGCTTACAGAGTGTATGAAGTGCTTGAGTGAAATGGATAATGTATTGCTCTAATTCCTCCTCGCGCAAAGCCATCCCGAAACATTGGATGAGTTCGCGAGCCTGCGGAAAACAGGTTTTGCCCACGACGAAGGGGGCATCAAAAATCTCAACGGTCGGGTTTATGTGCTTGATGTTATTCCGGGTGTCAAGGTACGTCGACCCATGAATTAAGGAGTCATCAAGAAGGACGATTTTCTCGTACCGTTGGAATCCGGTAGCAGATTCAGTGACGACCTTGTCAAGGATATCCTGATTCAAGAATTGATATTTGGCGAGAAGTTCTAAAAGCCGCGGGCCTTTTCGCGAAATTGCAACTACTGAAGAGCCGACATTGACTCTTTGTTCGATTTTTTCGGCCCATCGGCGCAGATACCCGCCGTACTCTTGGAAAAACAATGGTATTCCAGAGCTATAACGCGATTGTGTTCCTTCCATGGCACCCTCAAGTCGTCGATCCTGTCCACCGGCCTCATTCGCGAGGCAACTGTTTTTTATATTAATCGGCACTGTAGTGATTTTCGATCAGTATGTCAAGTTGAAAAAGTTTTTGAGAAAGCATCGCATCCCGCCCAGTTTTTCTCAGGCGTTGTAATCTGCGCATTTTGTCATCCAGGAGAAGGATGTTAACAAGAAAAGAGCCGCAGAAACAACAAGTGTAAGTTCCTATGGATCTGGACCTTTACGTAGACTTGGGGCTTTAAGTTTCGCCAAAATATCGAATTTATCAATTCCCAACCAAGAGAAATCGAGAAACCCTGTTTGGGAAAAATGGGAAAGATATTCGCCGTCCGATTTGTGGATGAAATAGTTCTTATTTCGAACGGAAGCCACGTCATCTTGGTGAAAGATGATTGTGGCAACGTTTTGCTTCACATGAAACTCGACTTCCGAGCAAGACGGCGAGAAAGCCAGCGTAGGACACAGGTTTTTGCCACAACGATTTTCTCGACAATTCGAACAATTTAGAGCATCTTCAGTCTTGAAAATCTCCACGGAATGACGTTCGAATTCCTGAAGGTAGTCGGCAAGGCCGAGGACGGCAGAAAGTGGATCCTTATCGAAGCTGACACGGAGCTGCGGATGTTCCGGATACTCACCTATTTTGCTCTTTCCACGATAAACTGAAGGCATGTCATGCATGCAGATTGCAACGGACGCCCACTCGATAATAAATTGGCGGAGCGGATAGGTATGCGTTTTTTCCCTGGGATAATCACGAAATGCATCACAGAGGAGAAGGAACGTGAAGGCACCGGGAAGCCCGTGCGTATCGTCGAAAGCCTTGGCGATGACATCCGATACTCTATGATCCCACATTACCGGTTGACTCGCTGCGGAAAACTGATAGCCATTCAACACGGCGTAAAGGAGCCGGTTGGCAAAGCTGAGCGGCGTGATTTTATGGTGTTCATATTTCAATGTCGTTATCGTATCGGTATAATCTGCCGCTCGCATCAGCATCCGGGCATACTGCCAAGAATATCCAAGGTCATGCAACATAGCAGCCATAAAAGCGGCTTCGATGAACATCATTTTCCAGAGCGTACAGGCACGGCACTTTCTTGGCCGCTCTGTTATCGGTTTTGAGAGATTGCACTGGTGATCGCAACAGGGATTCAAGAGTTCGGAATTTTCTTTGACTCCCATTCGAACGAGATATTCTTTCAGATAACGGCAACCGGGACTGAAAAGAATCGTATCGACGCAAGCGTCGATGAGCGGAATGGAGACTTTGTTGGTTTTGATGGTACGTTCGATGGCAAACGGGTTTTCTTTGTTCCAGCCTCGCAACAATTTCAGGACAGTATAAGCCACCAGTGGCTGATGGATGAGATGGTCGCGTTGGTGTTTTTGCCAACCGGTCATTGCGAGCCAGTCGGCACCGATTGCTTCCGGATAGACGATTTCAAATGCTGGAAACGTGTCTGCCGCGTAAGCGGCAGAATACCTGGCAAGTGGAATCAGCTTTTCTCCGTACATTAAATCGGTGCGGCGTTCGATTTCGTGGAGGATATCCTCAATGGAGCGATGTTTTTTTTCCCTGGCCTTGAGTTCGTGATAAGCTCGCGGATCAAGGCCGGTGTATGGCACGAAATTCTTCGGTGCCATAAAAGACCCGACCTGCCAACCTTGGTGAAAATTTTTAAAAGAAAAGTTCATGGATAATTGACAAACTTCTGAAAGTGACGGTGATTGGGACTACGAACCTGCGGTAGGGAATGCAAACTCCTGCTCTCTTATCTTCCATTGCTCGAGGATACCATCGATAACGGTGTCGAGTCTTGTGAGAACATCCGCACCAACAAGGTCGTATTGTGTTTCCGTGAAAAAAAACTCCAAACACTCATTTGTCCGTTCTTTAAGGATCAATGCTACCGTGTGGTTGTCTTTTTCTTGACCAAAATAACCAGTCAGTTTGGAGATTTTCGTGCCGGCATCGTCATTTCCTTTGATCCCGTCGCCAATGGCCGAAAGAATAAACGCCGTGTCAGAAACGAGGTTTTCGAAACGATCATAAATATCTGTGTACATGCTCACCAAGTTGGTTCCTTTATTAACTCGCCCCTTTAGATACCCGCCATCGCCGTTCCAATAAACATCTTCTCCTTTTGCCCATGAGTGTATTTTTTCGCTATTGATGAAATCTTCATTTCCTTTTTTGTTCTCATAAATCAGAAAGTTATGATATACCCAAGGAAGTAACAGTTTCATACACTTCTTTCGAATTTGGCTGTCCCACATTTGCGATCTTTCGCAAAAAGTACCAATTGTTTCGAATACGTATTGCACGCTTTGGTGAACTTCATTTTCAGGGTATCTGATTGGACTCATGTAAATATTGTCTCTCCTGTTTAAAACATACCAAAATATGGGGCGGCCTGATACTTCTGCTCCTAAATAAAAAGATATTCTTTGCATAAGCATATGGAACGGAGTCATGTGTGAACCGGGAGGTGCGACATTATCATCACGATCACTTTGCAACATCACAAATCCTTCGTCTTTGCTTGCTACTTGTATTACATTTTGGATTGCATTCCCAAGATCGGTGATTGACGGGAATATTTGATGGAGCCCACGATGAGCGAAGGGATAGAGAATAGCACGCAAACGATTCATCGTCCTGTTTAGCACTTCCAATGTGTCATAATCCTTGGCAGACACATCTTTCATATAGTAATCCTTTGATGATGCGCGATTCAAAAAAACGTCAGAGGTAAAGTGGTTGAGTGCCTCGTCGAAATCCTTTTGGAGGAGGGCACAAAGCATTTTTGCTCCATATATCTGCTGATAATAATATTCTTTCCACGGCTCGTTTGAATTCTTTTGTGCCATTTCTGGTTTGAATTCGTTCGACTTCAAGTGAGCATAAGCAAGAAGCGGTTCATGGTAAACGATAAAGTACTTCCGCATGTTTTCAAGCTGTGTTTTGTCCGCGTCCTGTGTGGCGTCCTTGATCTCTCTTCCGTCATCCCTCTCCTTATTTTTGTAGGCACCGAGAACATCTTTAATCAGACCTGTTTCAAAGAATGTTTCAAGTTCCTTTTTTGTCTTGACATCATGACTATTAAGAAGACCTCCGGCAAAGAGATCTGCGGGAACATTGTTGATGATCACCGCCTGGTAGCTCTTTTGCGACTCTTGTTTATCTTTTGCAAAATCAATTTCCAAATATTTTTGAGGTGTTCGATGTAAAAATATATCGTACGACAAATTGGTGGGAGATTGATAAATCGAAGATTCTTTGCTGGAAAATTTTTTGTCATTATCCTTCGTTTGCCTTTTATTCCGATTTTCATTGTAATGGGCGCACTCATGCAGTTTGCGAAAAAAAGTTTCGTCGATGCTGTGTTGTGATCCACTACTGCCTGGCTCAGTGTTCGAGTCGGGGTCGAGTTTTTTGTAATACTTTGCGGTACTCCATTTTTTCTTGAACAATTCGTGAATCTTGTCGAGATCGCTTAACGATGGTTTTAAATCCCGAACGTCGATCGACGTCACCATGAGAAACTTGCCGATCTCAGGCCCCATATCGGTGAGCCATTCCCGCATCATCGGCGACACGCCTGCGTTTCCAGGCGAGTTGTCAATGATGATTGCAATTTTCAGAGGCTCTGTCTCTTCATAGCTATTTAAAAAGCAAAGCGTAAAATCCGTACAGATCCGCTTGATAAACTGAAGCAACCACCTCGAATGAAGATCATTGAATAATACACTCGGAGAGATTTGTGGTTCGGATTTTCCTAGATCGCCGTCCGAGAAAAAGCTGGTAACATAATTCGACCCCAAAACATTCACCTGATTTTTCAGAATGTAATAAATTTGATCCCATTCATCACATCGGTGATCTTTATTCGGCGATGCGTTACGTGGGTTACTTCCGATAGAAAAGGCGGGAGTGGTGTGACTCTGCAAATAGCGATTGAAACTCTTGAAAAAATCGGCGAAATATGCCTCATTCTTTTCATCGTCAGAGCGGAGGGACGTATGAGAAATGTTTTTCGTGCGCACAACATGATACCCGCCCTTCTTATAAGAGATCATTTGCGAATCATCTGCCTTCGGAGCGGGATAGATGTGTGATTCGACCGATTGTGTAATCGATGTTCCCGTGATATCGGCATCAATGATGAGGACCTGATACCCTTCGTTGATGAGCTTTTGACCCAATATCAATGACGCGATGGACTTGCCGGAGCCTCCTTTTCTGCTTTCCACAGACACAACAATCTTTTGTGGAAGAGACATTGAAAATTGATTCGGAAAAGATTGCAATTGTGAAGCCATGAAAGGGGGGGGGGGGGGTTTGGGGTTATGAATGGCGTTGTCGCACAATGTTTTTGACACAATTATTCACTTGGCACGCTTGTCGGCATTCCGCGGGTAGACAATTTGTTCAGTAATTGACATCTCAATCGCACTTCTGTTTGCTGATTTTCAAACTTTCTGTTCTTCAAGTTGCCATCGAAGATCGTTTTCATCCGATACATGCCCGTCTCCGATAACGAACGACGATGATAACCCGTCCGCCTCTTCCTCTTTTTGCGTCCGATTTTTTCAATCGTTCGGATCGCCGCGTCTCGTTCCTTGCGGCAACCGTCCTTGCGATTTTGTAACACCGCATCCTCTCGCGGAGGAATCACTTGTTTAATGTTACGCTTTTCCAGTTCGTCCCGAACCTCCCTCGGATCGTAAGCACCGTCGCCGTAAAGACGTTCAAGATCATTTTTCGTTTCGTTAAGCAATGTTTTCACAGCCTGCGAATCGTGAACGCCATTGTCCGTCAACAATTCCGCAACGATTTGATGTGTCGCCGGATCAATCATCAGATGCAACTTTCGCCACGTCCGACGTTTGCTTTTGCCGTGAGTCCTCATTTTCCATTCGCCTTCGCCGAAGACCTTCAAGCCGGTGCTGTCGACGACCACGTTGATCTTGCCATGATATTTCGTTACGTCAATGTCGAAGCCGAGACTCGCCGCCCGCTTCTGAAGCGAGGTGAAGTCGGGAATGGCAATGTCAACATTCATCAGGTTTGCCAGCGAACGCCCGAAACCTTCGGTCGCTCGATAAGTGGTACGAAAAAACTCTCGGATCGTCAGGAACGTTTCGATGGCAAGGTCGCTGTACGTAAACGGTCGTCCGACTTTGCACTCGCTGTTTTCGTGCAACCAATGTTCAATCACGTCGTCAGCGATCCAGAGGGTGAAGTTTCCACGTTGGACGAGGGACTCATTGTATTCCTTCCAGTTGATGATTTTTCGAGGTTTTCGTTCGCCGTGGAGTTGTTTATCCTTTTTCGGCGCCGGCTTTTCGTAATTTTTGTTTTCCCAGTTCTCCTGCTTTGACTTTTCGTCGTCGTTTTTGTCGTCCGTGTCATGGTTTGATCTCCGTAAAACTGAGTTTTGAGCGTTTTCGGCGACAACGTGCCACCACCAACGCAACTTTATACGGAAATTCAAACCAAATTGTTCGACAACACCGTTATGGATTATTATCTTGCGGGGACTTTCATACTGTACTTTCCAAGAATTTACATGGGTAAAATGCTTAAATGTGGCGTTTCAACAACTATTACCTCGGCAGTTGAAAAGGAACCCCAGCAAATGTGTTTTGTTAAATTACGAGAGCCGTTCTATACTTTTCAAGGCAAAGTGAAAAACGGCAATTTAGGCAGACTTCGATTCCAAGAGAAAATATTTTTCGCCAGGGCAATATTACTATTAAGGGGGTATCAACTTAGAGTCTATTGGGGAACTGCTATTTGTGATAACTCGTTAAATTGCTATACTTTGTGTCCGATTTCACACGAAAGGAGTTTCCATGAGCACGATGCCGCGCAAAGCATACAAAACCGACCTGATCGACGACCAGTGGAGCCTGATCCGGCCCCTGCTGCCGCCGTCCGCTAAAACCGGAAAGAAAATTTCCGTCAGCATGAGGGAGATCATCAACGCCATTCTGTACTGGAATCGAACCGGCGTCCAATGGGATTTTCTCCTTCACGATTTTCCTCCCAAAGATACCGTCTATTATCATTTCAAAAATTGGAAAGAAAACGGAACACTCGTCTGAATGGCTCAAGCACTCCATCAACAAGTTCGTGTCGAAGCCGGTCGAGAAGCGACACCGTCCGCCGGTTCCATCGATAGCCAAACCGTCAAGACGACCGAACAAGGAGGTGAACGCGGTTATGACGGCGGCAAGAAGATCAACGGACGTAAACGTCATATTTTCGTAGATGTTATGGGATTTGCCGTTGCGGTCGTCATCACGAGCGCTTATGTGGATGACGGCAATGCGACACCGCTTGTATTGGATAAAATACCGCAACAAAAATATGACCGGCTGCAATTGATTTGGGCGGATTCGAAGTACCACAATCACAAATTGTACGATTGGCTTTCTCGTTATCGTCCGGGTTGGCGATTGGAGATCAAGTCGAAGGCGGAGGCTACTCCATCGGGGTTTTCGGTCTTCCCGCGGCGTTGGGTGGTGGAACGAACCTTTGCTTGGATGGGGCGCAATCGGCGATTGAGTAAGGACTACGAGCGGACGAACAGTTCGAGTGAGGCGGCTGTTTGGCTGGCGAATATCTCGTTGATGCTTCATCGACTTGCTCCGAAAACGTTTCAAAAATTCAACTACCGTGCCTAATGCCAAAAATGCTTGATTTTAAGTACATGCGTTTCCAAATAGACTCTTAGTGCCACTTGATGGTGCGTATGACTTTGAAATTGGAAATTGCTTGTTTTCAGAATCCGTCCGTCTTCAGGTGGCACAAAGTGGATGCCCCACTATTATTATTTGCTTTTCGAGCAGAGAAGCATTTAATTCGGCGACACGCTCTGGTAAATTGCGTAGTTTGCTACATTTTATGCGAGTCGGTGCGACGCAGTTTCTTGGAGTCCAATTTCATAGGAATGTAGCCGAAACTGCGAGAAAAACAAGAGGCTGATCCACCTTTTTTACAAAATTCGAGGACGCGGACTTGGAAACCGTAGGCCGCAGGTTCGAATCCTGCCGAGGGTAATTTTCCTAAATCATTACAAGAAGCCACTTTACGCTGGAACGGTTTTACACGTCGGAACTTGTGGTAATCCGAGCGGTCGTCCTCGTTGGTGCCTGTTAGGGCGACTCTTGACGGCACCAATCCCGACACCGGAACCGATGATGTCCCCGCTTCTGGCTCCATCGCACTTGCGTTCAGTTTGGGCTTCAGACACGCTTACGCTTATTCGAACGTGCGTGAACGGCAACACGTGCGAAAAATCAAGTTTCCTGCATCAAGTTTTCCGCGATTTTTCGCAAGCGCGACCGAGCGTGGGCGTGAAAAGCCTGAATACCGTGACACAGATAATTCAATCCCACCTCGCCTTGCCGGGTGCGAACCAAGCGATTTTTCGGACACTCTCCCCAACAGAAGGTGCCACAAGGACAGCATCGGCAGTAGTCCGGCAATTGATCCCGTTTCTCGAATCCGAATTCCTTCTGGCGCGTCGAAAGAATGAGCTCCGCGATACTTCGATCCCGAATATTGCCAAGCCGGTATTCCGGATAAACGAAGTGGTCGCAGGAATACACGGTTCCGTCGTGTTCCATCGCGGCACCTTTTCCACAAAACTCACCCGTAACGCAAATCTGCGACGGAAGGCCAAGCGTCTGCGCCACGGCGGTTTCAAACAAGTTGACGAGTACGCGTCCCACGTCTCTGGCGTACCATTCATCGAAACAGGCACACAGAAACCGCCCCCAGTCATTGGGATTTACTGACCATTCCGTTACAACTGAATCCGGTCGCCCCGGTTTTGCTTTTGCCGTACCAATTATCGGCAGAGAGGAGGCATCGCATTGCCCTGGAGCGTGTGTTCGAAAATCAACCGGTTCGACGCAAGGATTGAACTGAACGTAGGTCGAACCAAGTTCCCGCGTCAAAAAGCGGTAGACCTCGAGCGGTTGCTGGACGTTCCAACGGTGGATCGTCGACAGCGTATTGAACGGTACGCCGTGTGTCCGTAATCGTTGGGCGGCCTGCATCACCCGGTCAAACGTCGGTTTGCCACCCCGGTCCACTCGACAACGATCATGCAATTCACGAGGCCCATCGATTGAAAGACCGATGAGAAATCGATGCCGTTTCAAAAAGTCGCACCAGTTGTCGTCCAACAATATGCCGTTCGTTTGCAGATCGTTTTCGACTTCCCGCCCCCGTGGAGCATACTTTGCCTGTAACTGAACGACTTTCTCAAAGAAGGCGAGTCCCGCCAGAGTCGGTTCCCCGCCTTGCCAGGAAAAAACGATTCGCGTACCGTCCTGACCTTCGATATATTGACGAATGAACATTTCCAGCGTTTCATCGTCCATGAGGGGAGAATCACCTTGTTCCAGCAACCGTCCTTTGTGCAGATAAAAGCAATACACGCAGTCCAAGTTGCAGGAAGCCCCAACTGGCTTGACCATGACGTGGAACCGTCGCTGATAGCGTGGCACCGCTTGGTCGTCTTTGTAAGCCGTTAAAAGGGGCGTGATTCTGTCCATTTTTCCGTTGCGTCAGGGAGTCGCACGGTAGGGGGCTTCAATGATTTTTTTGAGTACGTCGGCAACGGTAAAGGTGCCGATTCGTTGCCGTTGGGGAAACTCCTTGAAGGTTTCTCCGAACTCGGCAACAATGTCCCGAAGCGGATAAATTTGGAAAAACTCGTCAATGGTCCATTCCCAATAAACGTTCGAGGCGGTGTCGGCCCGTTCATAAGGATCAAGTCGCATGTGAAACGGCTTGGGAATGCGGAGCGGTGTGAAAGGCTCATACCACAGGCCCATCGTCCCTTCGAGGCGCTGTTCCAAAAACACGAACTTGAAGTTGTCGACCCGGATCGCCGCCAAGTCTCCGTCGTCCGTAAAATAGTAGAAAATGTTTCGCGGACACTTCTCTTCCTTTCCGCTCAAATAGGGAAGTAAATTATATCCGTCAAGATGCACTTTATAGGTGCGGTCTCCGATTTTTTTACCCTGTTTGAGCTCGGTGGCGATGTTGTCGTTTCCGGCTGCTGCCACAAGCGTCGGAAACCAGTCCAGTCCACAAACAATATTGTTGGAGACGCTTCCGGGCTTGATTTTTCCGGGCCATCGGATCAATGCGGGCGCACGGAAAGAACCTTCCCAATTGGTGTTCTTCTCACTTCGGAACGGTGTCACGCCGGCATCCGGCCAACTGTTGTAGTGCGGACCATTATCGGTCGTGTAGAGGACGATGGTGTTATCGGTAATTCCCAACTCATCGATTTTGTCCAGGATAGTTCCGATGTTTCGATCATGGTCGATCATGGCATCGGCGTAGATTCCCAAATTCGGCCCGGCTTGACCAAAACTTTCCGGTTTGACGTAAGTTCGGAGGTGCATACGGGTCGTGTTCATCCACAGGAAAACCGGTTTCTTTGCTTTGACGTTCTGTTCCAAAAAATCAGCGGAACGTTTCGCAACGTCATCGTCAATCGTTTCCATCCGTTTTTTGGTGAGCGGTCCCGTATCGATGATGCGTCCATCGGCGAAACTGTGAATCACGCCTCGCGGTCCGTACTTCCTGCGAAATTCCGGATCCTTCGGATACCGTGGATGTTCCGGCTGCTCTTCCGCGTTGAGATGGTAGAGGTTGCCGTAAAACTCATCAAAGCCGTGATTCGTCGGCAGATGTTCGTCCCGGTCTCCCAAGTGATTCTTGCCGAACTGGCCCGTCGCATAACCGCGTTCCTTGAGAACCGTCGCAATGGTCACATCCTCTTTTTGTAGTCCGATCGGCGAACCAGGAAGACCGACTTTGGAAAGCCCCGTCCTGACCGCAATCTGCCCGGTGATGAACGCCGATCTTCCCGCCGTTGAACTCTGCTCGGCGTAATAATCGGTGAACATCATCCCTTCTCTGGCCAGTCGGTCAATGTTCGGCGTCCGATACCCCACCAAACCATGAGAGTACGCGGAGATATTGCTGACACCGATGTCGTCGCCCCAGATGACCACGATGTTTGGCGGCGTCTCGGCGGCCACGAGCGTGCCTGCGGAAAGTGCAAGCCCGGCAAGTGAACGCCCAAGGGTCGAACGAACCAAACTTCCTGATGTTTGAGTTTTTTGCATATAATTTCCTTTCTTGGTTTTATGGTCTCAATCTTGATGAGTCATTCGTTGCAAAACGGCATTGTGAATTCAAGGCTACCACCAAGCATGTGGCTGGCCGGGAATCGGCACCGGATAAAGACCATCCGGACCGGGAACGACTGGCGGATCCATTCCGGCGATGCATTCTTCCGGCGCAGGCTTGACGACGAATTTCGAATCGTACAGGTCTTTCCACATGATCTTCTGTCCGGTGTAGCACGCCATTTGGCCGAGAATTCCCATCATGGTGCTGTTGACCACATAATCACCGCTGTCGATTCGTTCGCCTTTGCGTAGCGCGTCGAACAGCGCAACCTGTTCCTCCGCATGTCCGCCACGGGGGGCGCCTTGGAACCTCCGCTGCGTTTCACCTCGAATGACCCTCCAGTCCGTCATTCCTTTTGTACCGAAGATGTAGTCGCTGGCATTGTTGTAACATCCGGTTTGTGTGCGACAGGCGGCGGTCAAAATGCAATTGTCATTACCGAACTCAAAGACGACGGAATGGTGGTCGAACACATTGCCGTATTTATGCCCGAACGAAGCGGCACGCCCTCCCATGCCATAAGCCGCCGTCGGAAGTTTGCCGTTAAGAGCCCAGAACATTCGGTCGAGATTGTGAATCAATGACTGAATAAAGTCGTCGCCGGAGAGCCAGTGGAACACGTATTGATTGTAGACTTGGAAGTCCAACTCGGAGATGCCTTCGTAAGAACCGCGAATGCCATAAGGGGCTCGCAGGTAGTTGCATTGCATCGCCCGGATTTCGCCGATCACCCCGTTATGAATCTGTTCGATGATCTCCTGATACTGCGGCTGATATCGACTGTGCAAACCCGCCAGGAACGAGAGGCCTTTCTTCCGGGCGATGGCGACGGCCTCTTCAAGCATGTGAATTCCCGCCGCATCGATTGCGTTCGGTTTTTCCACGAAGACGTGCTTACCGGCTTCGATGGCTCGTTTGGTGTACAGCGGATGGAATTTCGCGGCACAGGCGATCAAGATCACGTCGGCTTCGGAAGCAATGACTCCGAGATCGTTTTGGAAACCATCGAAAATTTGCTCCGCTGGAACATCGACCTGTTCGGGCAATGCCTTGCGGAGGTTTTCGAGTCCTCTCTGTGCTTTACTTTTGAAATAGTCACCGACGGCAACGAGTTTAACGTCCTTACCGGTTTCCAGTGCTTGCTTGGCAGCACCGAGTCCGCGACCACCGCAACCGATAAGGCCGATTTTGATGCTTCCGCTACCCTGCGCATGTGCGGATCGTGCAACGGAAAGCCCTGTCAAAACGGCACAGGCCGCTGCGGACTGTTTCAGGAAAGATCGTCGTGATGATGTTGTGAGCCCCATAATTTACCTCCGGGGGTTTGATGGTTGAAAGAAAAGAAAAACAAATGATACTGACGAGTACGGTTGGATTGTGTCAGAGAATCTATTGCAACGAATTGCCTGGCGATACGTTCAACGTTCTCTAATTGTCGAAATTTTATTTTTTTGAGGGAACATATCGATCTACCTGAAAGTCGAACTTGTTTTTCGTCGACGCATCGACGTTTAACGTCAGGCCCGATGTGTTCGGGTCGGTGAACTTTACGTCAATGAGAGGCTCCGTCAAAAAATCATCATTAGGATCCCACAATTTTTTGACGGCATTTGCAACGCAAACCCTATACGGACCGGGAGGCAACCCGTCCCTGGCGACGAGTGAACCGATAACGTACTTGCCATCTTTTCCGATTTCGCCTCGTGCTTGAATCGAACCGTTGGTAAGGGATACGGTCCCACATTCGAGCGGTTCGCCGTTGTCGGAATAGGTGACTTGGCCCCCCAGCCCGACGAAGCCTTTTCCGCAACCGAAAACGGCTGTGGCACCAAACAGACAAACAGCGATAAATAGCATGTTTTTCATCATCGGTTTCATAAAAAAGTGTCGGAAGTGTATTGGATTGCGGATGCTATTACGGCAAAGTAGCATTTTCTCCGTCGCAAACATGCGTCAGACGCCACATGATCGTAGAATCGGTCATGATCGAAATTGAGCGAATGGAACCATCGCCGATCAGGAAGTTGGCTATTCCCGGATGGTAACTGCCAAACGCTTCTAAGCCGTGAGTGGGACCGGAATGCGGTGAGGAAACGATATCAACCGGTGGTGAGTCAAGTGTCGCCCGATTGGGATCGTTCGGTCCTTGAGCGAACAAACGCGGATTCGTGCTCACCGGCCTGATAAGATTGTAATTGTTGACGCCACTGTAAGCCCGGATGTATCCGCCGTGCCAATAGTTTTCGTATGTATTTGAATTGGTCAGTGCCCATTGTGGCACGAACTTCTCACCGAAAATCAACTGATTGGTCGTACCATCCGACCAACGGGCCATCGTATCACGAAACTCCCAGTTTGTAATGTAGACTCCATTGTTAACATTTGTACCAGGATTCTGCGGCGTTGCTGCACCGGCGTTGAAACTGACCTGGGCGCTGCGGAATGGTCCTTTATGGTACTGAGCCGTATATCCAATATTATCGACTCCGTTTGAATCCACGACAACCCTCCATGCATTAAGGCGATTGTTGTTGTCACGCCCGGCAACGCTGGAATCATAGTCGTTAAGGGAAAGCGTTACGAAATCGGAAAGCGGCCCGCAGTTGCCTGTTTGCGCATCGGTGCCTGTTCCCGCCTTGTAAAAACCGGGCGACGTTCGGGAAGGGCAAAGGTAGGTCGAGACAGAAGCAATGGCTTTTTTGTCGGCGACCGGCATAGGATTGAACCAGTGTACGGCATCGCAAAATTTCGTCGAGCCTGTGCCTGACGGTGCCTTGTCGAAAAGTCCGTCGTCTTTCGCTTTTTCATAAAGCGGCATCTGCTCAATATACGGCCAGAGCAACATAAAGATCGTCGGTCTACAAGCAAAGATACAGACCGGCGGTAAAGCCTGTTCTGTGTCATGAAAATTGTGAACGGCAAGACCGATTTGCTTCAGATGATTTATACACTGCACACGTCTTGCCGCTTCACGGGCTGCCTGAACGGCAGGAAGAAGCAGCGCGATCAACAGGCCGATGATGGCAATCACGACCAGAAGTTCGACAAGGGTGAAGCCGTCTCTTTTACATAGACTGCCCCCCCCCCCCCATTTTAAACAAAAACTTTTTCTTCCCCTTTTCCCTTGGGGGGGGGGGTTTGGAGGGGACCAATATTTTTTATTTTTTTTTTTAAC
>Ga0099364_10001998_pt1 | contig 32840 bp, 25 predicted proteins | sample TergutTh196P3_FD_73070 | JGI IMG/M metagenome (GOLD analysis project Ga0099364, IMG submission 73070) | Microcerotermes parvus P3 segment gut microbial communities from Pointe-Noire, Republic of the Congo - Th196 P3 | ecosystem: Host-associated > Arthropoda: Insects > Digestive system > Gut ... | reverse complement strand
TGCATAAGGGACGAAAGCCCAATCGACCTTGCCCAAAACCCCCTATATGCAAAACACATCTACAACGCCGGCTGGGGCCAGTTCTTAAATCAGTTAGAGTACAAATGTAACTGGTACGGCAAAGAACTCAAAAAAGTAAGCAGCCTTCACCCCAGCGCCCAACTATGCAGCGCCTGCGGCGCAAGAAACCCAAAGGAAGGCGCAAAACCCCCACCCCGCGAATGGCTCTGCCCCAACTGCCAAACCCACCACAACCGCGCCGTCAACGCAGCAATCAACGTGCTAAAAGCCGCAAGCGCGTAGGCTAGGGATCAGGGATCAGGGACTAGGGATTAGTCTCTTGGAAAAGAAATCCCGTTGAATCAAAACGGAAAACATATCAACCCTGTACGCCCCCACTAATCCCTAACCCCTAATCCCTAATCCCTGATATAAAGTACGGCCGGATGGGCCGGAAATAATGTCTGCAGTTCCCCGGTAAAGCAGAAATCTCAGCAATGAGAACATCAAAAGTATAGTTTTGTAATTATCAATTGTACTGATGTACCGAAGTACATTTTTGTAATAAATGCAAAAGATGAAAAATTTCCATACACGATATGCCCTCATAGCAGCATCTACCGCGTACCATGTTGATAAGTTCACATGGGGCCAAATACGCATCCTGCAAAAATTGGGATTCGAGGTTCACGTAGCGGCGAGTTTTGATGCGGCACTGAGCGGCAATTCCTCACATGAGTATATAGAGCACTGTAGAAAGCGGTTTAATAGCAATGACGTAAAAGTCTTTGAAATACCGTTTACCCGCTTCCCCCTGTCGCTGAATAACATAAAAGCGCTCAAAATGTTCAAAAAACTACTGCGCAAATACCATTACAGTCTTCTGCATTGCCACACACCCACCGGAGGTCTCATAGCGCGTTTAGCGGCGGCGCGGTATAGAAGAAAATCATTGACAGTTATATATACAGCGCACGGATTCCATTTCTTCAAAGGCGCTCCGCTGCTTAACTGGTTGCTGTATTACCCCGTAGAGTGCTATCTCGCCAGGCTTACAGATTGCCTGATCGTCATTAACGATGAAGACGAAAAAACAGCAAAAAAAATGCCGGCGAAAAATGTAATAAAAATAAACGGCGTCGGTGTTCCGCGAAAACCCTATGATGAAACCCAACCCATAGACAAAACAGAACTGGGGCTAAGCAAGGATGCTTGCATATTCCTGTATGTGGGTGAACTCAGTAAACGAAAGAATCAAGAGTTGCTGATACATAGTTTTGCCGCAATAGCTGATAAATGCCCCGAGGCGGTGCTGCTGCTTGCCGGAGAAGGCGTAATGAGACAGACTTATCAGCAACTCATATCATCTCTGGGTTTAACAAAAAAAGTATTTCTGCTCGGATGGCGGGACGATATTCCAGCACTGGTTCTGGCGGCAGACGTAGTTGTATCATACGCAAAGCAGGAAGGCCTTCCGGTAAACCTGATTGAGGCGATGATGGCAGGCAAGCCGATAATCGCGTCGTCGTGCAGAGGAAACCGCGAGTTGGCGGAGCAGGCGGGGATTGTTGTAAGTAACCAGAAAGAGTTTTCTGAAGCAATGGTTATGTTGTATGAAGATGCGAAGTTGCGGTCACAGTTCGGGCAGGCATCAAAAGATGCGTCATATAAATACGAAGCGGCTGTTATAGATAGGGAGATGGAAGCTGTGTATAACCCCGAGTCAGATAAAAGCGCGAACGGAGTATCAATGAAGAATAGTGGATTATTAAATGATCTGATCCTTCGCTATCCTGTTTTGGCAGATATTAAAGGTGAAGTATTAACCGCAACACAAACAATGTGCGACGCGTTCACAAATGGAAACAAGCTGCTCGTTGCGGGCAATGGCGGCAGCGCTACGGACGCGGAACACATCGTTGGCGAGCTTATGAAGTCATTTGTGATCCGCGACAGACAGGTTGACCCCGATGTTGTTTCAGTGCTGACAGAGAGGTACGGGGAAGACGGAAAGGCTCTCAGTACAAAACTAGAAGGTGCGCTGCCGGCAATACCTTTGACCGGGTTTACCGGGCTTTCAACAGCGTTTGCCAATGATGTTGACCCTCAACTATCGTTCGCTCAGCAGATTTACGGGTTAGGGCAAAAAGGCGATGTGCTTTTAGCTATATCAACATCGGGAAGCTCAAAAAACTTGATTAATGCGCTTATGGTCGCCGACGCAAAGGGGCTTGCAACAATTGGGCTCACAGGGCGCAATGGCGGATTGTTTAACAAGTATTGCAATACCGTGATTCACGCGCCGGAAGATGAAACATATAAAATACAAGAACTGCATTTGCCGATTTATCACACCATTTGCCTAATGCTTGAGGCTGAGTTTTTCGGGGGAGACAGATGATATCGCTGGATAAGCTTAAACAGGTCAATATTCTGGTTGCCGGTGATTTCATGCTTGACAAATACTGTTACGGTACAATTGACCGATTGTCACCGGAAGCTCCCGTGCCTGTGCTGAACGTTCAGGAGGAGAAGAGCGTTCCTGGAGGCGCGGCTAATGTCGTTAATAACCTGTGCAAACTCGGCTGCCAAGTACGGCCATTTGGTCTTGTGGGCGGCGATGAAGCCGGCACGTTGCTGATTGGTATGCTTGACAGCGTCGGCGCTGATATAAAGCACCTTTATCGTGCTAAATCATACATGACTATTATCAAAACGCGCATTGTCGGCAACAGTAATTATCAGATAGCCCGGCTGGATTATAATGAGAGCATTCCATTTCCTGACACAAATCAATTAATGGATAAGTTGGAAGAAGCGTTAAATGGCTGTAATATCGCAATTTTATCTGATTATGACAAGGGATTTAGCAGCGAGAATGTCACAAAGAAGTTTATAAACAGTTGCCGGAAGCTTAATGTTCCTATAGTCGTTGATCCAAAGAGTGTAAATTGGAACAAATATCGCGGCGCTGATTGGATTACCCCTAACTTCAGCGAATTTGTCGCTATAATCGGCAAGAACATTCATAACGCGGACGATGATATAAGCGCGAACATGGCTAAAATCAGCGAAACTTACGAAATTAACAACATTCTTGTGACACGGTCGGAACAAGGCATGACACTTTATGACGGGAAAAACATAACTCATGTACGCGCAAAGGCAAAGGATGTATTTGACGTTTCGGGCGCAGGCGATACGGCGGTCGCGGTTTTGGGTGCGTTGCTCGGTGCCCGCTGCGAAAAGCAGGATGCCGTAGAAACAGCTAATCTTGCAGCCGGAATTGTAGTCACTAAAGGCGGCACGGCTGCGGTAACGCTGGGGGAGCTGGCAGCGGAGACGCGTATAAACCACCTCGACCGCATATTGGCTAAGATTATGGATTGGGATACGCTTTTTATTCAGGTTGCGTTGTGGAAGTCGGATAATAAAACAATCGCGGTGGCCAATGGCTGTTTCGATATATTCCACAAAGGTCATGCTTCGTTGATACAAGCGGCATCTCAATGCGCGGATAGGCTGATAATCGCAATAAATGACGATCAAACCGTCCGCAAGCTAAAAGGTAACGGCAGGCCGATTAACAGTGAACTTGACCGGGCATATGTCCTTGCCGCCCTCGAAAGCGTTGATGCTGTTGTGATATTTACCCAGGACACGCCTGAAGAATTGTTAAGCCATATTCTGCCTGACGTGCTTGTAAAAGGCAGTGAATACACTATTGAGCAAGTGCCGGGGCGGCTATACGCAAAACATGTGGAATTGGTGGATTATATCAACGGCTATTCCACCACTGCGATTGCAGCCAAATCAAGGGAGAGATAGTATGTGGACTTTAGCTTTACCAAATAAACACTCAATAAATACTGAATTACCCAACGTCCATTTCATTAATCAATTTTTTCCTATTAATGCGGCGGCTCCAACATTCAACGCTGGAATATATTTTAAAGACTTATTTTATAGCCATATTTGCATTTGGCACAATTTTACAGACATAGAGTTTGATTTGATTGAGCCAACAGATTGGGTCATATTTAGCGCAGGCGACGTATATCATCCGGCCGTTGTGGATTTATTCAACAAATGTATTACCCGAACCGGCGGAAGAGTTATCAGTTGGGGATGTGGGTATAACTTACAAGAAGGCAATGACAAACTGCTCGATAAATCTCTTAATAAGCGCGGGTTTGCTTTGTTTACTACAAGAGACTACAATTTTATCTCCGAATTTGGAAAACCCGAAAGATATTTACCATGCCCGAGTTGTATGCAGCCTGGATTAGATATTGAGCGTGAAATCACTCGTGAAGTTGGAGTTATAGAGCATAAACTGTTTCCGATAAATGATTTCCCCCAGTATGAAAAGCTGAACAATTCTATTCAAGCATTGCAATTACTGGACTTCATAGCATCAAGCCGTGTAATTGTCACAAATTCTTACCATATAACCTATTGGGCTGGATTGCTTAGAAGGAAAGTAATTTTGTTTAGCAAACATGCCTCCAAATATGATTATTTCAAGCATCCGCCAACTATGTATTCCGGCAATTTAGAAGCGGATATAGAGTGTGCTGTTATTTATCCCGATGCACTTGAAGAGTGCCGCCGTTTGAATATGGAATTTGCAAATGAAGTTATTTCGGTAATTAAGACCGATGACGGCTTAGAGAGGGATTTAAGCGGAGGTGAAATCATGAATCCTGATATTGTTTTCTTTGGAGCAGGTGATCATGCGAAAAATAACTATGAACGCTGGGTATCCGAAGGACTTAACGCCGTATGTTTCTCAGATATGGATGAGCAAAGACATTATTATTCATTGGGCGGGCTTAAAATACTTCCTGTCGGGGAGATTGTAAGGCGGTATCCAAATTATGTTTTTTATGTGACGTATTGTTATGAATACTTGCAAACGGCAACAGATTATCTGATTGAGTATGAGATTTCGAGAGAGCGTATAAAATATGCCGACCCTTATGAGTGGCGTAAGGGTTGCATTGCCATGGGAAAGCATATTAGCTACTCCTATGACAGTTATTATATTTGCTGCCCAAGGGATTATAGACTTGCTTTCAAAAGATCAGAAAGTATCGAATCTGATATTAGGGAGGCGCAAAACTATCTAACTGATTTAATAGATGATTTACGAAATGGCCGACCAACAGATTGTGATAATTGTTTTACTTTACGTTATGGAATTTGGGAAAAACATCCAAAGCTTTGGCGTATCTCTGTGACTTCTGATTTTGCTCAAGTATTCTGCAATTTTAACTGTATGTATTGCCTTGATGAAAAAAATCTTAAAAAACACCGAGACGGGAACCGTAAAACGGAAGAAACTCCATTCGATTTCATAAAAAAAGCTTATTCAGCGGCAGAAACTTATGGGCTGATACTTGGATACGCCGCAGGGGAAATCACAGTTTGTCCTTGGGGTGAGGAAGCACTTGATTTTCTAATAGAAAAACGCTGGTATACCCAGCACGCTACCAATGCTTTCGTATACAGTGAAAAAATTGCGAAAATGTTGCACGATAGAATTGCTGACGTTGTTGTTTCTGTTGATGCAGGCACACGCGAAACATTCTACAAGGTAAGGAACATTGACGGATGGAATAAGATTATAGAAAATCTTGAAAAGTATGCTGATGTAAGAGGACATCTTACTCTGAAATATCTTTTGGTTGAGGGCATCAATGATAATGAAACTGATGTTGATGGCTTCATCAAGCTTTGTAAAAGGCTCAATTTGCCGGCTTTACTTGCGGTGACATTAATCAATCAAAAATCATTGAATAGCAATATGCTTGATACATGCTTTCTATTTGCAAAAATAGCAAAGAAAAATAATGTGCCTGCAGGAGTTTTGGGAGACCATTTCTTCAAAGATGACTTAAAGTTGGTAGAAAGAGCTTTCCAAGAACAAGAACAAAGTAAATCGCATCTTCAAGCTAGTTTAGATATAGCCCACCAACGTATTACTGACTTACACGAGCATATTTATCCGCATGTTGAAGCAAGCAATCGAATTGTTAATGATCGAATTGACGAGTTAAAGCATCAAACAGATGAGTTAAAACATCAGACAGATGGATTAAAGCATCAGATAGACGAGCTTTGGGATGTAACATTTTTTACAAGAATAAAAAGGCCCTTCCGCAAGATTTTGAATAAGCTGCGTCGGGTTTAATAAAGATGTGATATCATGGATTTTTCAAAAATTAAAACTCAATCGGCTTTCGGGCGGCAGAACCAAGTATATCTTAAAGATTTAATATCGTTGGATACAAACTTTGAATATGAAGAGTCAGACGAATTCAGGGAACTTGTTAATTGTATTTGCAATGCTCGTAACAACCGCAAGCCTGTAATATTCTTCATGGGCGCGCACGTTATAAAGTGCGGATTGTCGCTGTTTATGATTGATTTGATCAAGCGCGGGTGGATTACTCATATTGCCGGCAATGGCGCGGTAAGTATTCATGATTTCGAGCTTGCGTATCTCGGCGCTACTTCCGAGGATGTTCCAACGGCGATTGAAGATGGTTCATTTGGTATGTGGGAAGAAACCGGGGCGTGGATGAATGACGCAATCAAGCGCGGTAGAGAACAGGGTTATGGCTGTGCAATTGCACAGTATATGGAACAAAACGCTAAACTCTTCCCCCATGCTGACGTTTCAATTCTTATGTCGGCTTATAGGCAGGGAATACCGGCAACGATTCACGCGACAATAGGGGCAGATATAATTCATCAGCATCCGTCGGCGGATTTTGGAGCAATCGGAGAAGCGAGCGGCAATGACTTCTACAATTTCTGCGAAAGTGTATCACAGCTTGACGGCGGTGTATTCCTTAATTTTGGATCGGCTGTTACCGGGCCGGAAGTATTCCTTAAAGCGTTATCTGTTTCGCGTAATTTAGGTTATGCATCAAGAAATATAACAACGGCAAATTTCGATATTAAACCGCTCGGCGATTATAGGATAAATGTTGACTATGATGACCCGAACTATTACTATCGCCCGCGAAAAAATATAGTAAACCGTCCGACCCAAAACGGCGGCAGAGGCTGGCATTTTGAGCTTGACCATAAAGTGTCAATTCCTGCCTTACATGCTGCTTTATATGACAATGAGTGTGTATGATGCTGCATAAAATAATTAAAAAACTTAAAGTTTTGCTGCCTCGTGGGATTAAGACAAAAATAAAAAATATAACGGGATTTGGAATGACATCTCATAAGGTCAGTACATTTGCCCGGGTAAAAGTAGACCCGATCAAGGTTAATATCGCAATTTATACAGGCGGAGGATTGGGGGATTTTATCGTATATTTAGCTCTTATTGATCAAATGTCTAAAATGTGCGATTGTAGAATAAGCGTTTTTACGCTTAGTTATGAGAATGCGTCAAAAATACTCGGATGCCGATCAAATGTAGATATATACTATCCTTTTCGGCCTATGTCAAAAAAGCTGTTCGATGTGTATTTTGAAATCGACCACTATATTCATGTCCGGGAATTTGCTACGTTCAGATTGAAACGCAAGTCGAAAAAAATGTATGGCGCGGTACAGAAAATAATTCTATACAATAAAGAAAATATTCCTGTTACTGACACGGTTAATTCACAGCGGTTGCTTCTAATTACGCGGGCTAAACTTCTGAAGCTAAACAGATGGACGCAATTATCCGGCGGCGGCGTTTTTGATATGAGTTCGATGAGGTCCGATATTCCGGTTATAGAGGATTCGAGTATCCTTACGGACTATGCTCTTGACGGACAGCCCTATATAACAATTCATTTTGGGACAGACCCCGATGCCGGCGGGAACCGGCAAACTAAACTGTGGCCGTATGAAAATTTCCGCGATTTTGTTTCGCTTTTTAAGTTGGAATATCCAAATATTAAGGTAGTACAATTGTCCGCAAATAATGAAACGGAAATACCTGGTATAGATACTTGCATACGCAACGCCGATTTGGAAGATGTTAAGTTTGTTTTGAAATATGCCTTAACGCATGTTTCGAGCGAAGGCGGTATAGCCCATATCGCAACGCAGGTTGGAATCCGGTGCGCTGTTCTGTTTGGACCTACACCGGTGCATTATTATGGTTATCCTACGAATGTAAATGTCGTTTCATCGGTATGTAAAGAATGTATGGAAATATCTTTTGATTGGGTTACGAAATGTCTGCGCGGGTTTAAACAGGCGGAATGTATGGGTGGTATTTCTGCTGATACGGCTTTGGAGGCTGCTAAAAAAATAATTATTGAAGGAATGTGATTTTTTACGCGTATAAAAGTAAAACTTACACAAAAATCAATAACAAACAGAAAGTGAGGAAAATTTTAATAAAATTGATCAAGAGATTACTACCTAATGGAGTAAAGAAAAAATTAAAAAGTATGTTAGGGATACCTGAACATATCCCTATTGGAGACAGCAACTATACGTCCCCAATAATTTCAACAGTGAACCAAGATAATAATGGATATGTTGGAGGAATAGCTATGTTTTTAGGCGGAGGTATAGGAGATTTCGCCATATATCTAAATATTGTTGATCAAATAACTGCTGTGTGCGGCGAACATGATGTACATATATACACGGTACGTGAACGACAAGCTAAAGAAGCATTTTTCGGAAGACCTAATATAGTTATACATCAAGATATGGGAAATCATCTGTTTCAAAACAATTGCGTTAAATATGATGCAACTTTAAATATTGCATTAACTGTTGATCTTTGCCATATTAATATTGAAAACATTCGCAAATACCCCCCAAAATTTATTTATATGATGAATACTTTACATGTATACAATCAAAAGTATTTGTATCAACATTTAAATAATATTCGATTTCATCGTGAAGCAGTTTTATTACGACAAGTGCGGATTACAGGCCAGAATAGATGGACGCTTTTAGGAAGCGGCGGTGCATTTGATATGAGACAAATGCGTTCGTCAATTAATTTGAATATGTATAGTTATTATATTTTGTCTAAATTAAATATTGAGAATAAGGACTATATTACCGTTAATTATGGTTCTGATGCTGAGTTAAGCGGTAATGCACAGCAAACAAAGCTTTGGCCATTTTATCATCACGAGAAATTTGTAAAATTATTTAAGAATAAGCATCCTGAAATATTAGTTGTTCAAATAGGTATTTCTGATAAATACCGAATGGCAGAAGCGGATATTTATGCGTTTAACCTTAAACTCGAAGAAGTAAAAATAATATTAAAATATTCAAATGCCCATATTGATTGCGAGGGCGGGCTTGTTCATTTAAGCACCCAGCTTTCCACGAAATGTGTTGTTTGCTTTGGGCCAACACCCAGCTACTTCTATGGCTATCCGCAGAATAAGAATATAGTACCGCCCGGCTGCACGGATTGTATGTCTATTTTCGAGGATTGGTATACGGTTTGTTATCGTAACGACGATAATGAGCATTGCATGACTAATATATTACCTGAGCAAGTTTTAGAATCTGTCAGCGAAATATTAACAAGCCGGCAAACTTACTCTTATGAGTTATTGGGCAGAGAATTATATTCATCCGCTAAATTAGAGGATTACAGACCTGTTATTGACAAAATCGTCGCAAACAATGAAATGCAGATGATAGGGGACAATGACCATATTTTTGGTCCCTGCAGAACGTATATACATGCCTCGAAAAGATGGGAATATCCATACATAATTGAAGCTGTAGAGAAACAAGGCAAGTATCTGAAGATAGCTGACGTTGGCTGCGGAAGGGGAGCTTTAGGGGTGTACTTAGCAAGCCAACATCATGATGTTTCAATATATGATATGGATTTTAACTGGGATAATGAAGGAGATAGATTTTACAACAACCGGTTTATGCTATACTGCGCTGACAATAATGTTAAGGCTCAGTATGGAACAGTATTTAATATTCCCGTTGACGACAATACATTTGATGTGGTCATATCATGTTCTGTTGTCGAGCATATCCAATATAAAAAATATGCTCTTTTAGAAATGTTAAGAGTTCTTAAACCCTATGGGGTCTTAATAATGACATACGATTTAAGGCAGGATAAAAATAAATACGTTGATGAAAAGAGACCGGATGTTTTTTCATCAGAATCAATAGAGCATACACTTTTAGAAATTGGCATAGAAGCCGAAATCTATGAAGACAAAGATGTGCTGAGAAGTATTAAAGATATTAGAGAAAGTATGCCTTTAATGGCTGAGACATTGACAGTAGGAGGTTTAGTTATTAAGAAATTAAAAGGAGGGGTATGAAATGTCGATTATAAAGTCAATATACAGAGCTATTGTACCTAAACATATCAGATATAGTATATATGAAATGAGGAACAGAGGTAAAACTGAAGCTAATGAGCTGCATAATGCTTCAATTAACTTGGAGAATCGGAAAACCAGCGCTGTAATTTTCCAAGAAGAAAATGAAGGTTATATGATTTCTTATCATGAAAATATTGAGCAATCCGAACTGGAACTTGCGTTTTGTCTGGGCGAGACCGGCAATAGAACCTATCGTATTCATGACAGGCACATGACATGTATGGGCAGAAAGCGAAACTATTCATTATGTACCGATATCAGGAGTTCCCAATTGGAACTACTGGCCTATGAGATTAATGACAAAAAAATTCCCGGAAGTGTTGCTGAGGTAGGTGTGGCTTTCGGCGATTTTGCCAAGCTTATAAACGAATCATTCCCTGAACGAAAATTGTATTTGTTTGATACATTTGAGGGATTCAGCGAAAAAGATACGAAATTAGAAACTATTAAAGGCTTTTCAGAGGCCGCGGCTAATAAGAGTTATGATAATTGTACAACGGATATAGTATTGAAAAAAATGCCTTATCCAGAGCGATGCGTTTTCAAAAAGGGCTGGTTTCCGGACAGTGCTGAAGGAGTGGAAGATAAATTCTGTTTTGTCAGCCTTGACACGGACTTATATAAACCAATATATGCCGGATTGAGTTATTTTTACCCCAGGTTGTCGGAGGGAGGGTACATTATAATACACGATTACGCCAGCAAGCATTGGCGCGGCGTAATGTCAGCAGTCAGAGAGTATTGCGCTGAACAAAACATATCCTATACTCCGATATGTGACGCGCAAGGGAGTGTTGTAATAACAAAATGAACAGAGCGATTTTTCTCGACAGAGATGATACCATGATTATAGACAAAGGTTATCTCAGCGACCCTGATGCTTTAGAATTTATCCCGGGCGTTCTGCCTGCCTTACATAAACTTCAGAGCAGCGGATTTCTGCTTATAATGGTAAGCAATCAATCCGGAATAGCAAGGGGATACTTTAATGACAGCGATTATAACGCGGTTCAAGCGCGTTTGGATGAATTGCTCAAATCAAACGGAATTATATTCACTGCATACTATCATTGTCCACATTCCCCCGATGATAATTGCAAATGCAGGAAACCTAAGCCATTTTTTGCTTTAAAGGCGGCGAATGAGTTTGGTATCGACTTATCTGAGAGCTATATGGTTGGCGATAAAGACAGCGATATTGAATTTGGTAAGAATTTTGGCGCGAAAGGGTCGTTTAAAAGTATTAGCGAATTACCGGAAATAGAGCATCCTCGGATTCTCACATGAGAAACCAAAGAAGTTGAAAATGCAGAAGGTTGATTTGTCGGACTTTTCTGGCATCCCCCCTAAACGTATGTGTGGGAGGATGCCGGAAAAGCCTGTTTTCAGAAGACTTTGTAAAACGCGGCTTCAAAAGAATCCGAGGAAACTGTTATGTAGTGACTTTTGTCAAGAATTTTACATAGTGGGAGAAGGCGTTTTTTACTTCAACGCGGTAAGCAGAATTTAACAGTGTCAGGTAATGAGAATTTTCTTTGTACGGTAAGCAGTTTTTTCTGTAAGGTATGCGCCGAAGGCGCAAGGGGAAGAAGAAAAAATATAATATATATCGCCCCTGCGAGGGAGTCACTGGATACCCATTTCTGGTAGAAAAAAATGAAAAACTCAAAAGAACAAGAGGCGGATCATTTTTTTGTAAAGCAACAGCAATGATGATATTGTTTTTTCAAAATTAGCAAAAAATAGCAAAAAATTCTTGACTAACATAAAAGCATGTGATTTAATTACAACTAGAATCAAAAGTGGAATGGAGAATAAATATGAATACAAAAACAAAATTCGGGACCACAAAATATTATTTTGAGGAGTTGCTAAAGGACGGAAACGAACATACAATGGCTGAAATTAAAGATTATGCAAGAAAATGTTCTGATAATAATCTTGAGCTTGACAACTCTTCTTTTATGGTTGCCGTGAAGAGCATGATAGACCGTGAGGACAGCCAGTATAAAGTGTTAAGACGTGGGGTCTATATAAGGACAACACCTATTGTTAAGGAGCAATGAATCACGCAGATAAAACCGTATGTAAATGATGATCATTCTGAATTTATCAAGAAAAACATTTCGTTACAAACGACTAAAAGAGGACGGAGGATTTCATAATGGGCATAGTACTTAGAAAAATTCGTATCAGCAATTTCCGCTCAATAGAAACGCTGGATATTGAGTTAGGCATAACCAATCTGCTGATAGGTCAAAATAATACAGGGAAGTCAAACTTTCTCCGTGCTATTAATTTAGCTCTCGGAGCGGTGACTGATGTATCGGAAGCGGATATTTTTCTTGCCCATGACGAGCGTTTGATGAAAACGAAAAGTGCAATCATTGATATTATGCTTTGCCCTGTTGACTCAAACGGGGATATTATTCTTGACTTTCCTGATTTTTGGACAAGTGTTTTTACCGAAAGCTGGATTACAACAAATCCAGAGGGAGCATTTGTTGGTATCCGCACGGAAATAAAACTGGATATTGCAAAGGATAATTATACGATTAACCGCAAATGTATACGGCAGTGGAAAGAATCCATTGATACCGCACAAATTGAAGGGAAAAAAGTGGCATTTACCGAAGATATGCGCCAATATATTTCTTCGTTTTTTATGGATGCCAATCGTGACATTGTTCAAGATTTGCGTAATAAAAAATCATACTTCGGGCGTGTAACATCAGGGTATGATATGACAGATGACAAGATAAAAGAAATAGAAAGTCAGTTAAGTGCCATAAATGCCACCATTATCGAGAGCATCCCTGCCTTACAACAAACAAAAGAGCGTATTGCCGCCATAGGACGAACGATTGGTTCTGAATCAAGTAATGTCGAGATTGAGCCATTAACTCGTAAATTGTCCGACATTAACAGAGGTATGGATATTGTCATGCAAGACGGTGGCGCGAGCTTTCCGATTTTTCAAAGTGGGTATGGTACACGCAGTTGGATTTCATTCTTAACCTTATCTGCTTTTATAGAAATCCAAACTGAAAAAATGAAGGCAGAAGATGATGAGGCGGAGCAATATGTAATGCTCACTATGGAGGAACCAGAGGCTCATTTGCATCCACAAGCTCAACGTCAACTATATATGCAAATGCAAAAGTTTATGGGGCAAAAAGTTATCAGCACACATTCCCCAAGCGTTGTTGCTCAATCGGTGCTTGCTGACTATATATATTTCAAGAAACAAAATGGCAAAACCACAGCCGCTCGTTATACGGCAAAACCCGGTGCTACTGTATCAGAAGACAAAATTATTAGAGAAGTATTAAACACCCGTGCAGAGCTGCTTTTCTCTTCGGCGATTATTCTCTGCGAGGGTATTACAGAAGAACTTGCTTTGCCGATATTTTTCAACGAATATTTTGGTTGTTCGCCCTATTCGCTTGGAACAAATGTCATAGGCATCGGAGGACAGAATTATAAGACTTACTTATCGCTTATTAGGGATTTTGAAATTCCATGGTTCATATTTAGTGATGGCGAAGAGCTTCCTCTTAGGTCTGTAAAGAATGCTGTTAAAGAAGTCTTTGATTGCGATTATACTTCATTCTCTAACATTGTTGTTATTCCCGATGCACTAAATTATGAAAGCCACCTTATAGAGAACGGCTACATGGACATAATTTTGAGTGTAATCAATGTTGGTGAAAACGACAAATTAAACGCATATATCGCACAAAAAGGAAAGCAGAAGGGCAAAGGCGGTATCGCTCGTAATTACGACGGCGATGATGGTCGCAAAACCGCTTTAATTGATTTGTGCCATGACCATAAGACCGAGTATGCTTTACCAGTGGCTCAAAAAATCGTTGCCACCGATAACGCGGATAAACGCATACCTCCAAGTATTGTTAAACTCTTTGACAAGTTAGCTATAAAACTTGGCGTTCAGAGGATAAGCCGGTAGGAGGAAATAAGCGATGAATCTTTCTCTTAAACAGCAAGAAATCGTAAACCATATCGACGGAGCATTGCTTGTTAAAGCAGGACCCGGTAGCGGCAAGACGCGCGTCTTAACTGAACGTGTTAAACATTTACTGTCCGCAAAAAAGCGTAGCAGGGTTTTAGCTCTGACATTCAGCAATATGGCAGCAGAGGAAATGCGGACGAGATTAGAGAACGACCCGGAAACAAGAGATTCCATAGATAGAGTTTCCATAAGCACTATTCACTCATTTTGTCTTGACCTTATTCAATCGCGCGGTTATCTGATAGGGCTGCGTTCTGATATTTCATTATTTGAAAATGATGCAGACAGAACGGCAATAATGCGTGATTTATTGCTCAGCGAACCGGGGTTTGCCTCTATCTTAAATAGCAAGCAGAAACCTGCGGCTTTTTTAGCTGAGTTGCTTTCGGCGATTTCCGAACAAAAGAGAGGATTGATTACGCCCGAATCATCAAATGAGATTGAGCCATTTCCATCAATATATCGCAAGTATAACGATAGATTGATTTCGCAAAACGCTATGGATTATGACGATATTCTTTTCTTTGCGTATCGTATTTTTGTCGAGAATCAAGATGTAGTAAAGCTATATACTTCCGCATATCGTTATATATGTATTGACGAGGCACAAGACTTAAACGAAGCTCAATATCGCGTAATACAAGCTCTCTGCGGCAACGGCTATATAAACATTATGATGGTCGGTGACGAAAATCAATCTATTTATGCGTTCAATGGTTCCAGCAGTAAATATATGACTGAGTATTTCGTCCGCGATTTTTCACCTCAGTCCTATACGTTGGATGAGAACTTCCGCTCTGCAAAGCAAATAATCGAATATGCGAATAGCTTGACTGAAAACCACAAAGATACATCGCGTTATTTTTACGATGGTGAACTTACGGTAACCTCATTTCAAAATGAAGCGAAAGAAGCTCAATCAGTTCGCTGTATAATAGAAAGTCTTATAGCAAATAATCATAAAGATGTCGAGGGCAAATTAACGTATGATAAAATCGCAGTCATAGCCCGAAACAAGTATGTATTTGCGAATTTAGAAGTTGAACTGATGCAAGCGAATATTCCATTTTTTTTCAAGCAATCTCGTTCGGGCATTGTTTGTGAAACTGATTATTTGCATGCTTTCGACCTCGTTTTAAGATTAATTGTAAATCCGTTGGATTTGTACCATAAACAGTTGCTTTGCAAATTAGTAAAAAGCAAAACGCCTATTGTAAGTAGTGAGGAAAATATTGTTATCTCAATTGAGCAAATTCTGACAGAAAGTGAGTATAATTGGTTGGTCGGTGTTGTTCAAGGTATAACACCTGACGGCGTATTAAAATTTGACAATGTTCTTCAATTATTGAGAAATGCTATACCTCAATCATTGTCTGATGATGATAAATATATGCTTGAAAAAGATATTGACGAATGGGCGGAACACTGGAAACGATTCCAAGCCCGCGTTCCAAGCGAACACCGAAACTTGATTTCGTTTCGCAATGCGATAGCGTTAGGCAAAACGCAGAACCTTACCGCCGAAACTGGCGTGGCTCTCTTGACAGCTCATATGTCAAAAGGATTAGAGTTTGAGGTTGTATTTATTATTGGACTAACCGAAGGAACATTTCCCGATTATAGAGCGGTAAGCGAGGGCGGTTCTGCGATAACGCAAGAAAAAAACAATATGTATGTAGCGGCTACCCGTGCAAAGCGCTTGTGTTATTTATCTTACCCCCTAATTAAAAAGATGCCCTGGGGTGATGATAAAAAACAAAACCCTTCTCGCTTTATAGCTAACTACGGTAGTGGTATTTAAGTCTTTCTTCATAAAGATAAAAAACTCTCGGTAAAGGTAATTCCCATCTTTACCGAGAATCAGTTACAACTCCATGCCATGAGATTTCTGCCGCACCTGTTTCGGTTACTCGCTGTGCATGATATGCTTTTTCAGCGTATCCGTCCGGCGTTGCAGTTTTTTCATTTGTGCGCCTATGACATCGACTTTGCCGACCATAGCTTTGACCAATTTTTCCAATTCCGCGTAGTCGCTAATGTTATTGCGTTGTAAGAATAAGATATTTATTATAATTACCTTCCGATTTAATAACATAAAATAAGAGGACATAGAAATATGTTTTTGTTTGATACTTTGTTTATATATTTAATAGGAGTTCCAATATGGCAAGAAAAACCCCGCCTCTGACATACCCTGCAAAAGTCAAATAATATATAAAAATTATTATTGTATTTAACTAAAAAACATGGTAAAATCTTAACGCACTACTCGTGGACAGCATAATGAGATCAAACTTTCGATTATCATGTCGTTTCATAGAAGGGAAGATTGACTAGCAGCTAGCGCAGTACAATATAGAAAAAGAAATGGAGAATAAGATATGAACATAAAAACAAAATCCGGGACCATAAAATATTATTTTGAGGAGTTACTAAAGGACGGAAACGAACATACAATGGCTGAAATTAAAGATTATGCAAGAAAATGTTCTGATAATAATCTTGAGCTTGACAACTCTTCTTTTACGGTTGCCGTGAAGAGCATGATAGACCGTGAGGACAGCCAGTATAAAGTGTTAAGACGTGGGGTCTATATAAGGACAACACCTATTGTTAAGGAGCAAGGAATCGCGCAGATAAAACCATTTGTAAATGATGATCCTTCTGATGTAAAAAACATGTACAATATTGAAATAATTAAAATATTGGATGATGCCAAAGAAAAAATCATGGCTTTGAAAGGTGGTATATTCTGCCTTTCTGATGAAGAATTTGTGAAAATCCGTACGGTAGGCAAACAAGTTTTTGATGGGATTGAAAACATTAAGGCTGGTTTAAAGGACTAATAAGTACTGGGTACTGGGAAAGCACAGCGCCCAAGAGCGAGGAAATGAACATGGACAATTTAAAACTCTCCGAAGCGTTGAATATGAAAACCGGATTTCTTTCAATCAAGCGGGTCAGCGTAGCCGGCGCTGAGACCCGCGCCGAAAAGGGTTGTACGCTTAAAATACTGTATAGAGCGTTTGCGGGGGAACCCTTATATTTCAGCGCTGAAAACATAACCTGCAGCGGCGCGGCGGCGGGCTTTGGGTTTGTCGATAGACTCCCGGACATACCGGGTGGCTTTGGGCATTTTATATCATATGGTCGCGGCGAGGGGTTCCCGCCCGGCGAACGTGTAAAATGCTCTCCCGAAGTAGGCGAGGCTATGTTTCTTAATCAGCCGAAGGACGTTATGGATTGGTTTAACGCGGTTTATATAAAGCCGTATGAACCGGGCGACAGCGCAGACACTGTGACCGCGCTTGTAACGCCCGACCAGCTTTCGACCTTAATACATATTTTCTGTTTTCGCAAAGCGGGATACGACAACGTAATCGCGCCCATGGTCTCCGGCTGCGCTTCGGTGTTCCGTATTCCATTTGGGGAATTAAAGAGAGAGGATCCTCGCGCTGTAATCGGCAATATCGACGTCTTTTCAAGGCCGCATTTTGAAAAGGATATGTTTTTCTTTACCGTGTCCGGCAAGGATTTTGAAGCCATGCTGGCCGACGCCGACGAAAGCGTATTGACAGCGCATATATGGAAAGGGATCAAATCAAGGCTGTAGTAACTGTTCAGTGCCGGTGAGTATAGCTGTTTTTAATCTCTTTGCGAGTTGAGCTTGCGTTTGTTTGAGCAAAGAGATTAAAAAATAGCTGTGCGAGCGCAAGGCAATAGTTACAGGCTGTAAGGGTAGTTTTTAAAAATAATGCTTGCATTATGTGTTTCGGTCTGTTATTATAAATAGCGCTGTTTATAGATAGCAGGGAGGTGCAGCAGATGGCTAAATGTGAATTTTGCGATAAGGGAGTTGCTTTTGGCAACAAGGTCAGCCACTCCATGAGGCATACAAAGCGTAAATGGAAACCAAACATTAAGCGCGTAGCAGCGGTTGTCGACGGGTCACCCCGGCGTGTCTATGTATGTACGCGTTGCCTGCGCAGCGGCAAAGTCACACGCGCAGTATAGCTGCGTATACGGATGTGTAAGCAGACGGCCGAAAGCTGTATACAGCAGCTTTCGGCCGCTTTCGTGTCTTATAATAATTCAAAGAGGAGAAATCAAATGAAAGAATCACCCGCGCCCGTCAACGATCAAAACAACGCACCCGCGCCACCGACTAACGAATGGTCTAATCCAACCCCGGCAGGGCTTGTAGCTTTGGCAGTTGCATGTTTTTGCTATTTTGCTTCTCTCAGCGGTCTTGCGGACGCCTCTTCCATGAAGCTGCACGGAAGTTGGCTGATAGGCGGATTTCTTGTCCAGTTCATTGTCGCTCTTGTGGATCTGAAAAGCAAGAAATACGCGGGAGGCAATACATTTCTCTTCTTCTCCGCGTTCTTTATGCTGACAGGCGGCATTCGTATGTTCGTTAAACATAACGCGGTTATCGCAGGGGTGCTGCTTGACACGCATATTGACGGATACCCATGGATCGTCCTTACATTAGCTCTCATACTCTGGACGCCGGTGTTCTGCAAGCCTTTTAACCTGCTGTCTCTGGTTGTGCTCACGCTCGACGTGGCGCTGCCCTTTATAACGCTTCTTTACCTGGGTCTCATCCCGGCAAGTATTTCGATCATTCCGTCCATTTTCCTGCTGGCCTCAGGTCTGATCGCCATATATCTCAGCGCGGCGATGGTCGTAAACACTACTTTCGGCAGAAAAGTATACCCTATTCTTGAAATAAGTAAGCGAAAGTGAGGTGTAAGCACTATGAAGATCGGTATCATTGGATTTGGCAATCTGGGCAGAGCCCTTGCGTCAGGGCTTATCAAGTCCGGAAGAGCAGGCGCCGGAAATACACTGTATGTGTGCGACAAATCACCGGAAGTCTGCGCGTTGGCGGAAAAAGAGCCATATAACGCGCTCGCATCCGTTGATGTGAATTATGTCACAAGTAATGCGGAACTCATCTTTCTAACCATTAAAGGATATGCGTTTGAAGAACTCTCCGCCGATATGGACAGAAACAATCTTGAGGGGAAAACCGTGGTCAGTTGTATGGCCGGCGAGACATTTGAGAAGATTTACTCGCTTATCGGCAAGGTGAATCTTGTCCGGGCGATGCCCTCGCTGGCAATCGCCGCATGCGACGGTGTGGTAGGATATACTAAATCTCCGGATGTGGTCGCGGAGATATTCCATGAACTAGGTTATGCATTAGAGGTTGAGCCCGATGTCATTGAAAAAGTAATGGCGTTTTCCGGATGTGGTCTGGGTTTTGCCGCGTATCTTATCGACGCGTTTTGCGCAGCGGGCAGGGCTATGGGCTTTTCTCCCGAAATCAGCGCTCAGATAGCGGCAAAGTCTTTCAAGAATGCCGCCGACAGGGGATACAATTTCCGCGAGACGGTAAGCGCCGTGGCGACTAAGGGTGGAGCAACCGAGCAGGGGATCATGCATATGGATAGCAACGGCGTGTATGATATCGTAGCCGCCGCAGTCAGGAAAGCATATGAGAAGATGGCGTAAATAGTGCGTAGTGCGTAGTGGGTAGTGGGTAGTGGGTAGTGGGTAGTGGACGGGGTTGCGAAGGAATAGCTCAGGTGAGAAAAAGGGTTTGTTTTGTTTTGGCAGCGGCGCTGATGCTTATGTTTTTGACTGCATCAGCGCCATTGGCGTGCGCCTCTATTATATCGGAAATGCCGGTGATTTCGGCGGGACACAGCCACACTGCGGCTGTCCTGACCGATGGCAGCTTATGGGTTTGGGGGAACAACGGCAACGGCAGAGTTGGGGACGAAACGGTAAGCGACAGGCATGCACCTGCGCATGTAATGGATAATGTAGCCGGAGTATCAGCCGGATATTACACAATGGCGATCCAAACCGACGGCAGTTTGTGGGCGTGGGGGCAAAACTGGGCCGGTCAGCTTGGCGACGGCACAACAAGAGACCGCCGCACACCCGTGCGGATCATGAATGATGTTAGCACTATATCGGCGGCCGGAATGCACGCAATGGCGGTTCGAAAGGACGGCAGTTTGTGGGCGTGGGGGGATAATTCATTCGGACAATATGGCAGCGGCACAACGGATGGCAGTCTCACACCGGTAAGAATAATGGAAGATGTGGCCGAAGTGTCCGCGGGCAGCTCTCATGTTATGGCGGTTCGAAAGGACGGCAGCCTGTGGGCGTGGGGGAACAACTTCAGCGGCCAGCTCGGCGACGGCACAACACAGCGCAGACTCACGCCTATTAGTATTATGGATAACGCAGCCGCAGTTGCGACAGGCGGGCAGCACACAATGGCCATCAGGGCTGACGGCAGTTTGTGGGCGTGGGGTAATAACCGGTACGGTCAGCTCGGCGACGGCACAACGACCGACCGTCACAGGCCTGTTAAGGTTATGGACAACGTGGCGTCTGTGTCGGCCGGCAGACAACATACTGTGATAATACAGGATGACGGCAGCTTGTGGGCCTGGGGGAACAACCGGTACGGTCAGCTTGGCGACGGCACAACGACCGACCGTCACAGGCCCGTCAAAATCATGGATGACGCGGCTGCGGCGTCTTTGGGAGTCTCGCATACAATAGCGGTCCAAAGCGACGGAAGCCTGTGGGCTTGGGGACGAAATGAGTCAGGAAGGCTTGGCGACGGTACAACGGAGGACCGCAACACACCGGTAAAGATAATGGACGAAGTGATGCTGCCAAGCGCGAGGACGGAAAATGAGATTTTGCTGTTTCTCTCAAAAGTGACGAGTACACCCAACGTGACGATAGACTACAATGCCACGACCGGTTTCAGCACGCTGAACGAGTATGCAGACTATCTCGAAAACGCTGTCAAAAATACAGACGGCGCAGACCCAAACAACGCGGCGATTCGTGAGATATCGAGATTCATTCAATATGCTGTCACGAGCCGGTCAACAGCCGCGCCGGCATCAAGAGACAATCAGCTTACAGTGACGGGCAGTGATATAAGGCAGGCGGCGGAGTCCGCGCGCAGGACATACGAAGTGCTGACGGATGTATTATCGCAGCAGGGAATCCGTTTGGGCAGGTCTGTCACTACGCTCATCCGCGTCGAGGGGCATGGTCTTGATCTCTATAATGTCACGAAGATAACGCTTGACAGAACGCTGATCGACGTGATCGGTGAAAATACTTTAACACTGCTGCTGGGCGACAGCCGCCATGCGGTCTCGATTACGGGCGGAGATTTGCAGACGATTGTTGATAAACACGGCATATTCACAATGTGGGCCGAGAGAAGCGATGACGGCGCTTATGCCATTGTTTTTTTTGACGAAAATGATAATATCTTAAACAAACTGCCTGCATCGGTCACTTTTATGCTTCCTGCCGAGTGCCGGTTTGATACTGTGCTTGCAAGTTATAGCAGCGGTGTTGAGAACCGTGGCGGACAATATGACGAATCAGCGAAAACGATCCTTTTTTCCACTCCATTCTCAGGCAAATACGAGATTATTAAAAACCTTCCGGAAATAGACGATATCAGCGAATTTCCCGATGAAGTGCAAAGCGCTGTCCTATTTATGGTGAGCAAAGGCTTTTTTGACCTGACGGACGGCGGATTCGACCCCAATGCAAGCCTGACCCGTTACGATTTTTCAAGAACCCTTATGCGGGTACTGTTTGAGTATGACGAGATAGCCCCGTGGGCGGAAGATGCCGCAGCGCTGGCGGTACGCGAGGGTATAGCTGCAATAAACTCAGTCTTTTTGCCTCTGCGCGAGATAACGCGTGCCGAGACGGCGATGATCGCATACCGGTTGTTTTCGCTGTTGTACGAAACGCCGCCTGTTGAGATTCCGATGGCGCCAATGGCAGAGTATGTTGAAGACATGACGGATATAGAGGAGCCGGAAACAGAAGAACCGGAAAAGCCCGCCGAAAACGACGAGCCGCATCAAGTCCTTATTTTTGGCATAATTATCGGCTTGATATTACTTGCCAGGATAGTTTTTGGAATACGCAAGTCGGTAGTAGGGATTAGGGATTAGGGATCAGGGAATAGTCTATTTGGTTGGGTATTATCATTCCATCGTCCTACTAGTCCCTAGTCCCTAGTCCCTAGTCCCTCTCGAGTTTCGCAGTTACGAAACTCGAGTTACACTTTTCGCCAGGACGACGGGATTAGCAGCATTAGTATCGGAAATATTTCAAGACGTCCGACCAGCATTATCAGCGTCAGGAGGAGTTTTGAGGGTACCGAGAATACCGAATAGTTTGAACTCGGCCCGACAACGCCGAAACCGGGCCCGGTGTTCGATATCATCGACAGTACGCATGTGACTGAGGTGTCAACCCCCAATTGGTCGATAAGCGCGATTATGAGCGTTCCCGCAGCGACTATCATAACATAAATAACAAAGTAGTGCAGTACGCCGGTCAGGGTCTTATCCTGTACAGGCTGCCCGTTCATATGTACGGCAATGACCGAGCGCGGATGGAGGATCTTTTTTATCTCCCTGAATGCGGATTTGCCGAGCATTACCGCCCTGATGACCTTAATACCGCCGGCTGTGCTGCCCGCACACCCACCGACGACAGTCAGGCACAGCAGTATCAATCTTGAGAAGTCGGGCCACATGCTGTAATCCGTTGTGAAAAAGGCTGTGGACGATCCAGACGAGGAGACTTGAAAGAATGAATGCCTGATAGTTTCCTCAATGGTATCAAAAACTCCACTGCGTATCAGATCCATAGAAACGAGCACGGTCGAGACGGCGATAAGGCCGAAAAACACCTTAAGTTCGGTGTTCTTGCGTATTTTAGCAAATCTGCGCGTTACCACCGCAAAGTAAAGTGTGTAGTTGATACTGAAAAGCAGCAAAAACGCGGCAACGGTATACTCAATATAGGCGCTTTGATATGCCCCGACACTCAAGTCGCGGCTTGAAAACCCGCCTGTGCTGGCAGTCGTGAAGGCGTGCAGAAGCGCGTCAAACAGATTCATGCCGCCCGACAGCAGCATCACGGTCATCAATAGCGTCAATGTGAGATATATTGTATACAGTATGGCAGCCGTCTTCCTGATGCGCGGTACGATACGTTCTGACGCGGGCCCCGTGGCCTCGGCGCGCATAAGATTGTAAATCCCACGGTCATCTGAGGGCAGTATCGCCAGAGTAAGCAAAAGCACACCCATACCGCCGACCCATTGCGTCAACCCCCGCCAGAAAACGATGCTCTCCGGCAAAGTCTCGATCGACTGCAAAATAGTCGCTCCCGTTGTCGTGAACCCTGACGTCATCTCAAACAGGGCGTCTATATAGTTCGGTATCGCGCCGGAAATAAACGGCGGAAGAGCGCCGAAAAGCGAAATAGCGATCCAGCACAGAGCAACGGTGACAAAACCCTCGCGCGGGCGCATCGAACGCTCATGTTTTAAAAACAGCAAAACAAGGACGCCGCCCGTTACAAGAAGCGCGGCCGCAGAGATGATGAATGAAAAATGCGCTCCGTCCCCGTATATAAGCGAGACAAGAAGTGGCGGCAGCATCGAAACAGCAGATAATAAAAGAATACGTCCCAGTATAAGCAGTATCAGCAGATAATTCATTTTTCCGTCACCGCTCAAAAATGTCATTGAGCTCGTCAAAGCCCGTGTGCATAGTAACTACAACTACGTTGTCGCCTTCCATAAAAGCGTCGTCCCCCGTGGGGATGATGCTCTTTCCCCCCCGGGAAATGACTGCGATCACCACTCCGCGCTTTATCGGCAGATTTTTGAGCTTATCGCCGAGATGGCGCATATCGTTTTTTACGACGAACTCAAGCGCCTCAACTTTGCCGTCGAGCAGACGGTGCAGAGATACGACCGCGCCTCCGCGCGAACCGATAAGTCCCCTTACGAAATGCAGAATGTGGGTGGCGGTTATTTCGTTGAGCAGGATAACGCTTTCGAGGCCGAGACTGTTCACAAGCGGGGCATAATCGCGGCGGTTTATTTTTGTAACGACCTTACGGATGCCGCAGCTTAAGGCGAATAGCGAAATGATCAGATTTTCTTCATCGAGGTCGCCCAGCGCGACAAACGCATCCATGCCCCGGATGTTTTCAGACTCAAGCAGCTCCTGATCTGTCCCGTCGCCGTTTATCACGGTCACATTCGGTATGTCCTCCGCAAGGCGGATGCATTTTTTCTCGTCTATCTCAATAATGACAGATTTGATCTTTACGCTTGACGCCATCTGCGCGAGATAATGCGCCGTCCTGCTTCCACCCAGGATCATGACGCTGGCGGCCATGTTAGTAGTGCGTCTGATAGCCCTGAAAAACTTTGTTATGTCTTCATATTTGCCGGCGGCATAGACAAGGTCGCCGTCCTTAAGGACAAAATCACCTCGCGGTATATATATATCACCATCACGCTCTATTACGCTGAGCAGCACCTGAGCGCTCAGTTTTTTGCGAAACTCGATAAGGGAAAGGCCGTCGAGCATATCGTCAGGTACGATACGAAAACCGATGAGCTCGACCCGCCCCCTGTAAAACGTGTCAATTTCGACCGCCGCCGGGAATCTGAGCAGACGGAGTATCTCACCCGCCGCGCTCCGCTCAGGATTGATAATGAGGTCGATATCCAACATGCGTTTGAGTTTGTTGAAATCCTGCATATACTCAGGATCGCGTATACGCGCGACCGTTCGCTTAGCCCCGAGTTTTTTTGCCGTCACGCAGCAGAGCATGTTCACCTCGTCGTTCCGCGTCACGGCGATAACGACGCCGGCATGCTGGGTGCCTGCCTGACTGAGCGTGCGGAGCGACGCCCCGCTGCCCTTAAGGTACATCACGTCCAGATTCTCGGCGGCGCTTAGTAAAGCGTCCTCGTCGTCATCAATTATTGTCACGTCATGCTTTTCGGAAGAAAGAATCTCAGCAAGCGTAAACCCGACATTGCCGCATCCTATGATGATTATTCTCATTTTGATGTCAACCTTTTGTTACACATTATTCCCTGCCGAGTATATCCGTTTTTTACCTGTTTTGTCAACTGTGGTTTAAAGCGTGGGTAAGACTTTTTTAGCTTATCTTGCTTTTCCATGTGATATCCATTAAACTAAAGAAAAAATAATGTACCGCGCATTAAATGGTTTGGAGGCTGAAAAATGAATGAGTTGACTATCACTGTCAACCAAAGGGGTCCCTCGTCCTGCAGATATATTCTGAGCGGACGTATAAGCTCTGTCGAAGCAAACACCCTTCAGTTTGAGCTTGAAGAAGCGCTGCGCAGCGGCTGTTTACGCTTTGTCCTGAATATGCGTCAAGTCTCTTTTTTGTCATCCGGGGGAATCAGAGTGCTTTTGATGATTTACAAGAAAGCTAAAGGACGCGGCGGAAGTTTCCATCTGGAAGACCCATCGGAAAATGTAATAAATGTTTTAGGGTTGACAGCGCTGGAGGATATGCTGTTGGAAAAAGGTTGAGTGATTTATGATTATAAAAATAAAGTATAACTCTCCCGTAGTGCTGACATTCGCGGCGTTGTCGTTGGCGGCACTTATAATAGGGAATATCACCGGAGGTTCTGTCACACAGGCGCTGTTCTGTGTTTACAGAGCGCCGCTGAGCGATCTGTTGACATACCCTCGCTTTTTCCTTCATGTTTTAGGACATTCAAGCTACGGACACTATATCGGCAACATGTTGCTCCTGCTGGTTATCGGCCCGCAATTAGAGGAGCGGTTCGGCTCGTCGGCGCTCTTAGCCGCAATCATCGCAACGGCATTAGTTTCAGGGCTTGTGCAGTTTATATTTTTTCCACGCGTGGCGCTGCTTGGGGCTAGCGGGATAGTGTTTATGATGATAATAATGTCTACATTCCTGGTGTATAAGAGAGGGACGCTGCCGCTCACGATGATTCTTGTGTTTATGCTGTATATCGGCGGGGAAATTGTCAAAGGTGTTTCTCAAAATGACAATATCTCACAGCTTACGCACATTATGGGCGGAGTATGCGGAGGCGTATTCGGACATATTTTGACGCGAAACACGAAGTAAAAGTCCCTAAATGATTGAAAAACACCGTGAGTTATGATACGATACGCACAATGCTTCTAAACTACACTTATTGCTGCGGAAGGATTGAAACGACTAAATGCGAAGTATTCTTGAAAGCAGTCTCACATACAAAATCATAGCCGCCGCGAACTTATGGATCAAAAGGCAATGGCGCGACAGCCGCATCATTGGACGCTTCCTCTCGACCGGCAGGGGGGAGCAGGTGTCGGAAAACAGTGTTTTTTCGCACGTGTGGAGGGGGTTTCACAAGGGGCTGTGCGCCGTATTTGAGAGATTGCGGATGGATAAACTTCTGCAAGGCAGCATTTTTACAAAGCCGTTTATCTGGAGTTTTTTGGCGCTTGCGCTTGCGCCGTTCCTGCCTACAATGGTTGTGTTTGCGATGGCGCTCGTGAGTGTGTTTACGCTTATATTAACATTCGGCTGTGACAGAGACCGCAAACTCGTTTATTCTCCAACTAACAAATGCATCCTGCTGTATGCGATCATCTATATCGCCGCTACGCTTACATCAATAAACGTTTCAGGCAGTCTGAGAAGCGGCGCGCTGACGACTTTTTTTATCATCTTTGCTGTTTTGATACAAAACTCAGTCACTTCCCGGCGGCAGCTTGATATACTGATCTACGTCTTTGTGACGTCCGGAACTGTTGTTTCCGCATACGGCGTGTACCAGTATGTGTTTGGCGCAGTGGGTGCTTCCGCATGGCTCGATTCGGAAATGTTTTCTGATATCGGTATGCGTGTGTTCTCTACTCTCGGCAACCCAAACGTGCTGGCACAATATCTGCTGCTCGTTATTCCTTTTGCCGGTGCCTGTATCATAGTTGTCAGAGGGATACTCCCGAAGCTCTTTTTCACAGGATGTTTGGGCGCTTTGCTGTTGTGCATGCTGCTGACTTTCGCGCGGGGCGGTTGGCTGGGCCTGATTGCGGCGACGGCGGTCTTTTTGGTTATGCTCGACAGGCGTTTTATACTCGTTGGGATAGTCGGTCTTATTGTGCTTTATTTTACTCTGCCGGACGTTATACTTGACCGGTTTCTCAGTATCGGCGACGTGGGCGATACATCAACATCTTACCGCGTTTTCATCTGGCTTGGGACTATCGCGATGCTGCGGGACTTTTGGTTCACGGGCATCGGACCCGGCACGGAAGCTTTCAACAGGGTATACCCTCTGTACAGCTTCAATACGGTAGCCTCTCCGCATTCGCACAACCTGTACCTGCAGATCATGTGTGACGCGGGGATAAGCGGCATTATCGTTTTCCTTGCGACCATTTTTTCGTATTTCAGATACCTGTGCTCCTCTGTATCACGAGAAACAGATAAAAGTTCAAAAATCTATCAAATCGCGGCGATAGCGGCAGTATTTGGGTTCCTGGTGCAGGGTTTTACCGACTACTCGTTTTACAACTACCGTGTGACATTCGTTTTTTGGGCGGCTCTTGGACTGGGGGTCATTACCGCCCGCCGTTCGAGTCTGAAAGGCGGTAACGATGATTATTAAAGTCCTCAATATAATCACAGATTCAAATATCGGCGGGGCGGGTAAGGTTCTGATCAACTTTATGAAGTATACAAACCGCGCTATGTTTGATCATACGATAATCGTTCCCAAAGGAGCGATGCTTTCGCCAAAACTGCGCGAACTTGATGTTTGTGTTGTGGAAATGGATGGTATCAGCGAAAAATCGTTCGCAATGAACGCGATTGGAGCGTTGAAACGTGAGATCGGACATATTGCGCCCGATATTGTCCATACACATGCAAGCGTCTCTGCCCGTATTGCCGCGAGGGGAAAATGTGTTGTAATACATACGCGTCACAGCGCATATCCGCAGGGGAAGCTAAAGACTTCCTTTCCTGTAAAGCAGATGCTTGGATATTTAAACAACCATTTATCGGACGTTATTATTGCCATATCACCCGCCGTGCGTGAAAATCTCACCGAAACGGGAACTGATCCGCGAAAGATCATAACGATGCTCAATGGCGTCGATGCTGTGCGCCGACTCAGTGAGGACGAAAAAAAAGCGGGAAGGGGCTCATTGGGTATTGCCGATGACGACTTTGTCTGTTCTATAACAGCGCGTCTTGTTCCGGAAAAAGGGCATGTATATGTTCTTGAGGCGGCGGATATGCTGCGGGACTTGCCTGTGCGATTCATTATAGCCGGTACGGGACCGGTCGGGGATGAGTTGCGTAACACCGCTGCCGCACGAGGGCTGACAAGTTGTGTTTTCACAGGTTTTTTAGATGACGTTACGATGATAAACAACATCACAGATTTGCAGATCAACGCGTCATACGGGACAGAAGCTTCCAGCCTGGCACTGCTGGAGGGCATGAGCCTCGGCATACCTGCCGTTGTATCGGATTTTGGCGGGAACCCTTATCATATAACTGAGGGTGAAAACGGGCTCATTGTACCGAAACGCGACGGAACTGCTCTGGCTAATGCGATTCGCCGTCTTTATGAAGAGCCGGATACGCTCGCGCGAATGGGCGCATCGACACTAGAAATCTATCAAAAGCACTTTACCGCCGAAGTGATGACAGCCAACATTGAGGGGGTATATCTTGACGTAGTTTTTGGAGGACAAAATGGAAAGCAATGCAAGAAAAATTAAATGGAGACTGAACCTTTTTGACGTAGTATTTATAGTATGCGTCATTGCCGCCGTGCTCATCGTTACAGCTTATTTGGGTCGTTCCGGCGGAGGCGGAATAATCTCGTCCGGTTCTCAGCAGACTGTCGTGTATACGATCATACTTTCGGAAATGATTGGCGATACGGCATACATGATTCAGCCTGGCGACGAACTGTTCGACAAGGTAGAGAGGCGGATGATGGGTAAGGTAGAGTCTGTAGAAGTGATCCCCAGTATGAAACACGAGGGAAACCACTTGACCGGCGACAGGGTTTTGGTTGAACTGCCGGGCCGTAAAGACGCCGTTGTTGTTGTTACGGCGGAAGCGACGGTGACGGATAATCAAATCAGCATCGGCGGGTTTGTCGTCCGCAGCGGAGTGAGGGTTTCGGTTCTTGGCCCGCTCTATCACGGCGTAGGCTTTATTGTCAGCATGGAAAGGAACGAAACGTGATGAAAAGAATGATCGACGACAGAGGGCGCCTGTTTGGACGTGTCAGTGTAATCGATATCATAGTCTTGGCTGTGGCAATCATTATTGTAGTCGCAGCTTATACGAAGTTTAACGTGTTTGACAACCCGGCAAGCATACCGGCCGCAATAACTGTCAACTATACCGTCAAGATACCGGCGATCCGCTTTTCAAACGCCAGTCTTCTTCGCGTAGGCGATACTCTGTATTCGCTGGAAACCGGCACCGTTGCAGGTACTATCACAAATGTTAATATGACTGAAGCTGTGGGACTTGATCGCCTTGTTGACGGAACCATCGTCGAAGGACGTATTGAGGATCGATATGACGTTTTACTCACAGTTGAGGCTCAATGCTCATACAGCAACGGCAGATATTATGCGGGCAGGGCATTTGAGCTTAGCGCAAACTCGCCGGAACAGTTTTTTACTAAATACAACGAGATTGCGACCGGACTTATTTTAACAATTACGGCGGAGTGAAAGTGATGCATAAAGTGCTTATAGCGACAATGAGCCTTGGCATCGGAGGAGCGGAGACCCACATTATCGAGTTGGTCCTCGAACTCAAGCGCCGGGGCATCGACGTATCGGTCGCCTCAAATGGCGGAGTATACGTAGCCGACCTTGAGGACGCGGGAGTACCTCACTTTCACGTTCCGATGGATAGGCGTAATCTGCGCAGCATGACGAAGTCGTATTTTATGCTTCGGAGAATCATAAAACGTGTGAGGCCGGACATAGTGCATACCCACGCGCGTATACCGGGTTTTATCTGTGGGCTTCTTCATAAGAAAAACCGATTCAAGTTCGTATCAACAGCGCACCGGGTTTTCGACGAGGGGGGCGGAGTGCGGCATCTAACAAACTGGGGTCAGAAAACCATTGCGGTCTCCGATGATATTAAGCAATCTCTGGTACAAAATTACAATGTGTTGCCGGAAGATATTTATGTCACAATAAACGGTGTGGACACTGTCAAATTCACTCCTGACAACTCCCCTGATATTGTGATAGAAGAGTTTGGACTTGACGCTGCAAGACCGATAATCTGTAATGTAAGTCGACTTGATGAACACGCCGCAGCAGCAACACGGGCTCTTATAGAGGCTGCGCCGGATTTACACAAACGTTTACCCGGCGTACAGTTGCTGATCGTGGGTGCGGGAACTCTTTACGACGAATTAAAATCGAAGGCTGACGCGGCAAATAGTTTGACGGGTACAAATACAGTGACAATGGCAGGAGCGCGCACGGATGTAAATCTGGTCCTTGCTGCCTGCGATTTGTTTGTAGGTGTATCTCGCGCCGCTTTAGAGGCGATGGCGATGGAAAAACCGGTGATTGCTGCGGGTAACGAAGGTTATGCAGGCCTTTTCACACCCGAGAAGACTCAGACAGCGGTAAACACAAACTTTTGCTTCCGTGGGTGTGCTGAAACAAACGCTGATCTTTTGCTAAGCGACATTGCAAACTTTTTTGAAAGTACAAATTCTTCCGAGCGCGCGGCGTTAGGCGAATATGGAAGAGAACTTGTACTTAAAAACTACTCGGTCAGAAGGATGACGGAAGATTGCCTAAGAGCATATGATGAGGCCGTGAGGCGGCAATACAGCGTGATAATGAGCGGGTATTACGGCCATAAAAACTCTGGAGACGAGGCGATATTGCAGTCCATATGCCGCAATATTATGACTGACAGTGGGGGAGATGTTTCGATCACGGTACTGTCGCACGACCCGGAGGATACCAAAGCGCTATACGGATACGGGGCAATAAAGCGTTTTCGTGTTTTCAGTGTGCTGAGAGCGCTTAAACGCTGTGATGTGCTTGTATCCGGTGGTGGAAGCCTTCTTCAGGACTTCACTTCGACTCGTTCTCTTTTATACTATCTCTTCATCATAAACGCAGCTAAACGAATGGGTAAAAAGGTGATGATATACGCCAACGGAATAGGCCCTGTAAATAAAAAGGCAAATCGGCGCCGCGTCTGCCGTGTTGTAAATCGGGCGGATGTCATTACCCTGCGGGACGAGGAGTCCGCAGAAGAATTGCGCGCGATGGGTGTGATGCGGGACGATATACGCGTTACCGCGGATCCTGTTTTCACTATGAGCGGGATATCACGCGAAGAGGCTCTGGATACGCTCAAGTGCCGTGGCGTCGAGGTTGGTCCGTTTATTGCGGTCTCAATACGTAATTGGCCGGGAACAGGTGATTTTTGCGAGAAAATGGCGTCACTTTGCGACCGTTTATATGAAATGTCAGGCTGTGATATAGTGTTTATCCCTATGCAGCCCGATAAGGAAACTGGGATAAACCAACGGATCCGGGGAATGATGAGAAACCCTTCGCATGTTTTGGAGGGCCGTTTAACAGCAGAGGAGTTAATGGGAATAATAGGCGCTTCCGACCTTATAATAGCGATGCGGCTACATGCGCTGATTTTTGCAGCCCGCATGAACGTTCCGTTTGCAGGTATAGTTTATGACCCGAAAGTCTCGTCCTTTACCAAAACATTAGCCATGCCTTCGATAGGCGACGTCAGGAGCTTTGACAGCGAGATGGCTTTCGAAGCGATAAAAGAGCTGTTAAACCGGCGTGATGAACATGTGGAGAAACTAAGAAAAAAGTCGGATCAGTTCCATAAATCGGCAAAAGAGGATCCAAAACTCCTAATGGCTTTGCTGAAGGAAAATTAATAAAACTATTGATTTGTTACCATAATATGGGTTATAATCGAGTGAAATGAGAGTCGCGACCGAACTTGCTCGGGCATGACCGAATGAACGAAGATTTCAGCGAAACTATACTGACTACCGGATACGGAGAGTTACCCAAGTGGTCGTAAGGGGGCGGTCTTGAAAACCGTTTGGGGGCAACCCCACAAGAGTTCGAATCTCTTACTCTCCGCCAATCATCAACGCCGACAAATTTAAGGGTTTGTCGGCGTTTTTTGCTGTTTTGCATGATTTTAATCTTTCTTCCAGCAGTTTGTTCAATTTGAAGTTATGGATCAGTCACCCAAATACATAGCTCTTCGCCATGCGGATAGCTTTTCATCGAAAGTCAGTGCGGCAAGCGCAGGACTCGTTGACGGCGCGTAGAGCGCCGGAATAGTAAGTTTATCGAAAAATCGGCGATATTCTTTTTCGGCTTTACGCCCGTTTAAAACTATTCGCTGAACGTTAGGGTAGTCGTCTAACAATTCCGCAATATCATTTGGTTCAACGTCGACTATTTTGTTATCGGCTGAACCAATCCGTTTAGCAG
>Ga0099364_10000499_pt1 | contig 32861 bp, 23 predicted proteins | sample TergutTh196P3_FD_73070 | JGI IMG/M metagenome (GOLD analysis project Ga0099364, IMG submission 73070) | Microcerotermes parvus P3 segment gut microbial communities from Pointe-Noire, Republic of the Congo - Th196 P3 | ecosystem: Host-associated > Arthropoda: Insects > Digestive system > Gut ... | reverse complement strand
ACGAAATATTTTTCGGCAACGAACCCGCCGAAGCCGTTTTCAACTTCAATTATCATCCCGCCGACGGACTGCAATATTTCCTGTCGGTTTACTATCGCGGCGAGGAGATTTCGTTGCAGGGCAAACGCATTATTCAGATGGTTAATCAGCCTTCGGTAATGGTTTTAGGCAATAATTTGCTCATGTTCAAAGATATAGACAGTAAAAAACTTACGCCTTTTGTAACAAAAAAACATATTGCCGTTCCTAAACATGTAGAAGAAAAATATTTCAAAACTTTTGTGATAGAAAATATACGGAAATATCGCACTAATATACAGGGATTTACATTAATTGACGAAAAATCTGTGCCGGTTCCGGTTATTTCATTAGAAAATGATTTGCGCTATCGCCCTATGCTTTTGCTTCGGTTCGACTACGGCTCGGGGCGCAAGCCATTCAACGCTGCCACGCCTTCTGAAACAGAGGTCTCGCTTGAGACGTGCGACGGCGCTTACACCGTTAAACGCTTCGAACGCAACACCCAAACCGAAAAACAGTATATCGACAACCTTTGCCGGTTCGGATTTTTCAATGGCGGCAATTCGATGTTCTACGTAGACGAAGCGGCGGCGAAAACAACCGAAACAGACGACAGTCAAAGTTTGGCAAACTTGGTTGAAAAACTCAACGTCACGTCAGACGCGCTTGTTGCCGACGGTTTTCGTATCAACCAGCAATTTTTTTCGCAAAAATATTTTACCGGCTCGGTGAAACTTGAGGTAGAAATGAAAACAGAGCGCGATTGGTTTGACGTCTACGCCGTTGTACATTTTGGCGGTTTCAAAATACCGTTCATCAGTTTTCGCGACAATATTATCCGTCAAGACCGGTATTACATTTTGCCTAATGGCGAAACGCTTATTTTGCCGGCAGAGTGGCTCTCCAAATACACACAGGCGATGCTTATGGCTGAAAAATACGACGGAGCCATACGAATAAACAAATGCTATTTCACAATAGTGAACGACAGTTTTGAGGGCGTAGATAAAAAATATATGAACAGCATGATGGCGTTGTGCAATGTAGACGAGTTGGAAATAGACGACAAGCCCGACGGCATACAGGCTACGCTACGTCCCTATCAGTTGCAGGGCGTGACGTGGCTTCGCGTACTGCACGACCACAAACTCGGAGGCTGCCTTGCCGACGACATGGGACTTGGAAAAACAATACAAGCATTAGCGCTACTGCAATCCATAATCGAAGATGAACAAGACCAGCAACTGAAAACCGAAAACCGAAAACTGAAAACTTCCCTCATCGTCATGCCTTCTTCGCTGATACACAACTGGACAAACGAAATAAAACGTTTTGCGCCGCATTTGAAAGTTCTCAAATATGTTGGCGCCGACCGGCAACAGAATACCAATTTCGACAATTATAATCTTGTATTGACCACCTACGGTATTTTGCGTAACGATTCTGCTATCCTTCGCGAATTTCGTTTCATGTATGCAATATTGGACGAGGCGCAAAACATCCGCAATCCCGATTCTGCTACATACCGCGCGGCGATGCTTATCGAAGCCGACCATTATCTAACCCTTTCGGGAACGCCAATAGAGAACACGCTTGTAGACCTTTGGGCGCAAATGAACTTCTTAAATCGCGGTTTGCTGGGCGACCTGAACTTTTTCAGAGCCAATTTCGCCACGCCCATAGAAAAGCGTTCTGACGAAGATGCCAGTTTGCGTCTGCAACGCTTGGTACAGCCGTTTTTGTTACGTCGCACCAAACAGGAGGTCGCTCCCGAACTGCCCGAATTAACCGAGTTAGTGCGCTATTGCGAAATGACAGATATGCAGCGCGCACTTTATGAAGAAGAAAAGTCGAAGGCGCGAAACGAGATTATAGAAAACATAGAAGAGTTTGGCGTAGAAAAATCGGGAATGATGATTTTGCGGGCATTGGGGCGTTTGCGGCAATTAGCCAATCATCCGGCAATGATTTTTCCCGACAGCGCCGCCGATTCGGGTAAATTCGACCAAATAGTAGAAAGCCTGTATAATCTTCGCAGCGAAGGACACAAGGCGCTATTGTTTTCGTCGTTCACCAAACATTTGGACATTGTGGCGGCGCATCTTCAAAGTGAAAACATCTGCTATGCAATGCTCACCGGCTCGACGCGCAATCGCGAAGAGGTCATTAAGCGTTTCAGCGGCAGCGACGATGTTCTGTTCTTTTTGATTTCGCTCAAAGCTGGCGGAGTAGGGCTAAATCTCACTGCCGCCGGCTACGTCTTTTTGTTAGACCCATGGTGGAACCCCGCCGCCGAACGTCAGGCTATCAGCCGCGCACACCGCATTGGGCAAAACGAAAAAGTTTTTGCATACAGGATGATAAGTTCGGATACCGTAGAAGAAAAAATTTTGCAGTTGCAGGAGAAAAAAATAGCATTGGCTGAAACATTTGCCACATCTGCAAATCCGTTCCGAAACATGAACGCAGACGATATTTTTGAACTTTTTGAATAAATAATTAGCCTATTAATTTCTGCCAAATCACTTCATTATGCTAAAAATTAAGTATTTAGGATAGTGACTCAAATTATCTGAATTAAACATAATTTCAAAATTTTCAAAATTAACAGATTTGCCGGGTGCATTTTAAATAACTTGCTATAATTTGAAATGCACCCGATTTACCTTTCATTTTGTAAATTATGCAAAAATTATGTAATTATGTAAATTTTTGACGAATCAGATTATATGAGCCATTACCAAAATTGAAGACAGCACAATATTTTTAAAATACTTGCGTTTATGCTAATAAATCTAATAAAATAAGTATGTCAAATAAGATTAATAAATATTGCTTAATACTGTTTTCAACAGTTGGTTTAGGGAGTTTGATAACATGCTGCACCTACTACCCACGTCTGACAGGTATTCCCTTGATTAGAGAGAAAGGCGATACCAGAATTGAAGGCGGGGTTACTTTTGTGCTGCCAAATGCACAAGTTGCTGTTGCACACGGAATAACTGAAAATATAGCCTCTACGGTTTCTGCATCTTACGTACCAGGCATAAATGATGAAGGAATGCAACTATACGTAGACGCAGCTGTTGGATATTTTAAGAACTTACAAAACCGATATGTTTTTGAACAATATTTTGGCTTTGCTTATGGGTATGATGGAAGTACGGCACATTTTCTTACAAGTAATTACCAACGTGGAAACTATCAGATATATTTTTCTCAGATTAATTTTGGATTCATTGAGAAAAAACCATCAAATTTGGAATTAGGAATCGGAATTAAATTTGGATATTTTCACTCAAACATGGTTAACATTCTAGAAGGGCACCCGACCCTTTATAAATCTAATATTAATGGGATATTTGCTGAGCCAACTTTGATTACTCGAAAAGGAGGCGGTAGGTGGAAATTTAAATCAACATTAGGGTTCGGACGTGTATTTCCTTTTAAAAATAATAAAATGGAATTAAACTCGATTCCCGTAAATTTTGGATTTGGAGCAAGTTATAGTTTTGGAGGAAGCAAAAGTTATAGTAACAATATAAAAATAAATTAAATTTAAACAATATATAAAAATTTGAAACCTATGAAAAAGTTAATTTTTAGCATTATTTTTACTGCGGCAAGTATGTGTGCGTACTCAAACGAACCTATTGAAAAATTGCCAGCAATAGTCATCGACACAATATATGTGTCTTCTGAGTCGTTGGTCGTTGAGTACGAAGTATTCCGACCTTTTGACCATGTCAGCTTGACTGTTCAATCGAGCCGCAACGCGGCATTAAGCGATGACAAACCTGTTTTACTTTCGGGCAATACCGGTAAGAAAAAAACGAGTATACCAGTCGGTTTGCAAACTGAAAAAAAAATTTAAGACAGCACAATATTTTTAAAATACTGGCGTTATAATTTAAAAGAAATAAAACAACAAAAATAAAATTTAATTTTAATATCATGAAAAACAGAGATATAATTAAAAAGTTTTCCGCCATTTTGGCGACGACTGCCATTTTGGCAGTATTCTTTCCCCTAAAAGCATGTGCCAAAGAGCCGATGCCTGTAGAAACCGGTGTTATCACCATGACCACGACGGCTTCCGAAGTTGAGTTTACTGTGGCAGGAGCCAGAGATATTGCCATTGATTGGGGCGATGGCAGAAGAAGTAGCGTGAATGATGCTTCTTTAGATGAGAACTCCGGTAATTTACGGTTTTCTCAAGATTTTTCGGGCGAGACCGCACGCACCATTGTTATCACCGGAAGCGTTGAACGTTTGTTAGTTAACAATAGTCAATTGACCGCTTTGGATGTAAGCAGAAGTCCCGGGCTGTTGGAATTGAATTGCGCCGGTAATCAATTAACCGTTTTCGATGTTAGCCGGAATACGGCGCTAACTGAATTGCATTGCGCTAATAATCGCTTGACCTCTTTGGATGTAAGCCGTAACCCTGCGCTGAAATATTTGGATTGTGGCAGAAATCAATTAACCGAAATTGATGTGAGCAGAAATACCACTCTCGAAGTGTTGGAAATAGGCAGTAATCAACTAACCTCTTTGGATGTGAGCCAAAATACTGCGCTCATAGGTTTGGGTCTCAACTTTAATCAAATAACAAGTTTGGACGTGAGCAAAAATATTGCGCTGAGAGGTATAGCTCTCGTGCGAAATGAATTTACAGCCTCTGCATTAGACGATATGTTCAGAACACTGCCTGACTTGACCGGAATTGACCCCGGCGATAGTTTAGGATCTTATTTAGGAACTTTATACATAATCCGTAGACCGTCAGAATCTAATGATCCCGCAGTATTCGAGTGTGATCGCAGTATTGCGAGGGAAAAGGGATGGGATTTTAGGACATGGTGGTAACAATAATAACAATAATGATGAGAGACATGATAAAAAGATGTTTTATAAGAAAGTATATCGCAATATTTGCGCTTTGCGTATCGGCATATTGTTCCTGCTTCGCACAGGGCGCTGTTGTGACGTATGCGACTGGTAAGCGCTTCAATTTTAATCAGAACAATCTGGATGCTTTCCCATCCAATGACCAGTTAGAAAATCTTACCCATGTGATAGCGATGGGTATAGGGGTCCAAACTAATACCACCACAGGTGCGTACATAGGCTTGTGGGTAAGATCAGAACCAACCCCACCAAACGAAGCCGGTCTTCCGTTTTTTTGGTACGGTTATCAGCAAGCGGGTGTTTGGAGCCGCACTGGCAATAATGGCTCCTATACCCGGAACAGATGGTTATTAGAACTTGTAAGTAGAGCACATGAAAGGGGCGTAAAAGTAAGTATTTGTATTAGTGGTGGTGATGAAGAGCGTGAGCATTGGCTTATCGCAACAGAAAACAAAACAAATCGTGATAAATTTGTTGCTGATATTGTAAAGTTTGTTGAAGTTCACAATCTTGATGGCGTAGATATAAACTGGGAGTATCCGGGACGTATTTCACGGAACAATTTTGTTACGCCTGTTAGCGCTCAGATAAACGAATGGGGTCAATGCATTGCGCTTTTGAATGACTTGAAGGCAGCGCTTCCATGCAGTAGGATATCAATAACCCTTTCGGCGGCAGATCCTACTAGTACGCAATGGTACCCATACGACCCAGCCGTTCATAATGAACCCATTCAGCAGCGGCTTTGGAACGCTGCCGATGCTATCCAACTGATGACTTATGATGAGGGTGGCTGGCCCTCCCATTCGGCTGCCGGCAGTGCAATAAATAGAATTAATGACTGGGCAAGATGGGGTACGTCGAATATGCCAAATAACAACCCACTAAATTTAGATTTCGATAAGAGGAAACTATTCCTTGGCAGCGCTTTTTACGGTTGGCATCCGAATCTCAGTGGTGGCAAAGTATCACATAAAGACATTATTCTGGATGGAGCCTTATGCAATAACCTCGGCGACACGCCAGGCGACACAGGGAGTGCAGCAAACAAGGTGAGCCACTGTCATGACAACGGATACGGCGGCGTATTTATCTATGAATTAAGTTATGATCTACCCGTTACTCATAGTCAGTCATTACTAAAAGCGGCTTGGGATAAGAATAATGATAAAGGCGGTCATTCTACTGCTACGATTATTACCCAGCCGACGCCTTATACCTCTTTCATTTATGGTAGTGGTAACACATCTGTCGAATTAACCGTTGAGGCAGGCTCGAATTTTCCTGTCTTGAGCTATCAATGGTATTCCAATACGACCAACAGCAAAAATAACGGCACGGCAATACACGGAGCTACGAGCCCGAGTTATACGACGCCGGGTGCTCTACCGCACAACACATACTACTACTGCCTGATCAATACGAGCGTAGGCGATATATGCTCTAATGTGGCACAGGTAATATTGAGCTACGTTACCAGCACCGATCATCCAAAGCCGCCGCCCTCCTCGCCGTCTATAAGCGGTAATACTTCGAACGTTTGCTACAACGGTAGTAATTTTGAATTACTCAACGCTGCAGGACCGGTAGTTTGGGAAGTAAGCGGTCCTTTCATCGCTACAGTCAATCCGAGCAATTTGTCTCTGGTAACCGTTAAAAAAACGGGCTCGAGCAACAGCAACGGAACACTCGTGGCAAGGATTGGCGGTAATGTGGTTGACAGTAAGACGATAACAGCTTGTCCGACTCCTAAAATTTCGGGCGTTAATGGAATGCTTACCGGCGCCACCAATTCTTTTACAATTTCCAATACTCCTCCGGTTAGCTTTACATGGGGCAGTAGTTCAAATATTAATTTTAATTCAGCCTCAGGCAATTCTGCTTCATTTACAGCAATAAGCGCCGGTCAGGGCTGGGTCAGTATTACGTTTGAAGGTCAGGAGTTAGACAGACGAAATATCAACGTTTTGGCGCCTTTTATTCAGGGACCTGAAGTGATATGCAGAACTACATACTTCACTTCATCCGGTCACAACGCTACATGGTCAGTATCCGCGGGGTTTAATGTTCACAATGTGAGCGGTAACTGGACAGAAGTCACTGCCGATCCGCCTTATACTCAAACCGGCACGCTCACGGCAGTTGTCAATGGAGCAATGCAAAGAATACCAATTCGTGCATCGGCAACAATACCCGACTGTTGGCCCGAAACTGTTAACTATTATTGGAATGATTTAAACTGTGATGAGTACGTTCTTCTTAATCCGCCTTTACCTACCCAGCATCCTAACGCTACGTACAGATGGGAAATTATTTACAGTGATGGCGCCAGTTTTAATTTTTCTTCGGGTACATACAGCCCCACAGCCGAACTATGGTTTAATGGCAATGGCGGCACGGCAACTGTATATGCATATCTTAGCGTACCTCCTTATGGCGATTCGCCATTTGCCGCATATGAGTATCGTATGTCTACTGTTGATAATTGTGTTCTTCAAATACATGGGCCTTCAGCAATTTGTTTCTCAGGCAATTATGCGATTCACACAAGCCATCCGATTAGCTGGAGTGTCACTCCTTCCGGTTCTTCGGGCTTTTATATTTCGTCAATGGGTTCAAGAGCATATGTTTACACTTACAATCATAATATTTCGGGAACTATTACGGCTGTTGCAAATGGTGTTACATACACTATGCCTGTTTATTCATATGCGCAGGGCAACTGTCCCTGGCCCGATACCGAGTTCGTATATATGACCGATTTAGCTTGCGGAGCAAGCGTCACTCTTACGCCATATCCATATGGTACATACATGTGGGATGTTATTAGTAGTGGAAACGTTAATCTACATTTTCAATCAGGAACAAACAGCAATTCAGTAGGTTTTACGTTTACCGGCGATGACCATGGCTGGCTAAGAATGGATGCTTACTTCGATGGCTCCCCACATCCTACTATTGAATACCGTATTAGCGCAGATTGCGGACGCTCATCTCCCGAAAATCTAATTATAGCTTATCCTAACCCTGTTTCAGGCATACTTACAATAGAATTGGATGCTGCTTTCGTTGAAATGACACGCATTTTTCAGCCAACGGCAAGGCGCAATCAGGAGCCAACATTTGATGTCAGATTATATGATAGATTGGGCAACATGCTGCGTCATGCCACAACAAAAGGCGAAGCGGTGCATTTTAATGTGTACGGTTTGCCGGTTGGTATGTACTATGTGCATATCTACGATGGCACGAACGAAAAACCGAAGATAAAGCAGATTGTAGTGGAGAGATAATCAAATCTGCAAAAGCAAACAAAATAAAAATGGAAAGTATTGAAACAAAGATATATTTCTTGATGAAAGTAAGTATATTTAACCATTTTGGAAACATTTTAATGGGATATGACTAAACCAACGGTTGTCCGATTCAGTAAAATTGGATTGGACAACCTCTTTTCGTTCGAAATTTTTTGCGAAGAAATTTTGCCATATCGCGTTCTATGGCGCTCCTGCAAGCTATTTTGACGCTTCAAATGATAATTCATGGGCAGGTTTGGACTTGGACGAGCCTCGAAACATTTCCGCACTATTTCTTTACCGGTGAATATGGAATAGTGAAGAAAAATGAAGCCCCCTCTCCTACTGCTGACTTTACCCACATGTCGCCGCCCATCAATTTTACTAATCCGCGAGAAATAGTTAATCCCAGACCTGCTCCCCCATGTCGGCGATTATTACCTAATTCGGCTTGTCGAAAGCTATCGAAAATAACGTCTAATTTATTGGGACATATGCCTATTCCTGTATCTTCTACAACAAATTCAAGCATGTCGGACGATGATTGTCTATATCCGAATCGTATATGTCCTTTTTCAGTAAACTTAATAGCGTTGTCTAACAAGCTTTCGAGCGTTTGTCGCAAACGTGTTGCATCAATTTTGATAACGCTTGAGCCTTTAAAACCGCCGTCGTCAAAAATTAATCTAATGTGTTCTTTACCTTTATTTTGCAGGCTTGTATAGAAATATATCTTTAGTTCGTCCATAAAGCCGTTTATATGTACCTCGTTCAGATGAAGTTCCATTTGTTTTACTTCTATTTTCGACACATCAATGATATCTTCTATCAATCGCAGCAAGCTTGAACAGTTGCTGTCAATGTGTTCTATGCACTCTTGCAAAGTATCTGCCGACATTTTTTCCTGTTTCACAATATTAAGAAAACCCGAAATCGCATTAAGCGGCGTTCTAATTTCGTGTGATACATTGGCAAGGAATGCCGTTTTCAGATTATCAGATTCTTCGGCTTTTTGTTTTGCCATAATGAGTTCCAGTTCGTCCATTTTTCTGCGGGTTATGTCGCGAATAACCATTATTATTGATATAAGCAGTCCGTCATCGTCTCTAACAGCGGCTGCAGAAATTTCGCCAATAAACTCGGTGTCGTTACAACGTTTTAGCGTAAAATCGGAAATAAAAACAACGTCGTGCGTCTTCAGTCTTTCGTAAATTTCTATTGCTTGGCGGTGATTGTGAGGATGAACAAATTCGAGAACGCGCATATCATTTATGTTTGCTTTTTTGTCTATGTCAAACAACGTGTATACCTTTGGCGAGGCAAAAATAAACCGTCCGCTTGGCGAGCAATTTACTATTGCATCGGGCGAAGCTATTGTAAGTCGGCGATACATTTCCTCTGAGCGTCTTATTTCTGTTTCAACGCGATACCGGCGCGTGGTTGCAGAAATTATTTGCGATACGCTTAGCAGCAGAGAAATCTCGGTTTGCTCCCATCCTCTATGCGATTCGCAGTCCTCTAAACCTACAAATCCACAATTTACGCCCGAACATATCAACGGTATCATCAGAACTGATTTTACGCCTCGATGATGAAGTGAGCGAATAATTTTAGACGAATGTGTTTTTACGTTAGACGTTATGATATAGCTACTTGTATCATTTGAATCGGGATTTTCAAACAGTTTTTGCATGTCGTGGGATGAAATATTCTGCATTTTGTCTATTACCGGCTCTACGCCTTCTTTGCACCATTCGCAAGCGATACTTGCTGTTGCGTCGTCAATGTTCTTTTCGTAGATGTACACGCGGCTCACACCGGTATATTCGCCTATCTCCGACAACGACAGGCACATTGTTTGGGGCAGCGTATTTTCAGTTTGCGCTATTTGCAGAATATTGATAAGTATAGCTTGACGAAGCCGAATGTTTTCTAACTCGGTGATGTCGTGAGTAATAATTCCCAATCTTGTTCGTCCGCTTGATGTAACTACCGGAAAATATCGGGAATTTGTCAGACGTTTTTTGCCTGATTTGCTGTTGACTATTTCTCTAAAAACTGATTTTTCGGGCATTTCTTCTACCAATTGACGAAATTCATTTTCTATTTTTGTGCATTTGTCTTCGTTTTTTGTGTCAACTAAGAAATGTTTTACAATTTCCCAAATAGGTTTTCCTACTGCAAAATCGCCCGAAATACCTGACAAACGTTCGCATCCGTTGTTCCATGCTTTAACAAATCCGTTTTCGTCGACTAACGTCATTCCTTCCGTAGAACGTTCAAAAAGTCTACGCACTGCGCATTTGTTGCATTTTGTCAAGTCTTCTTCATTTCGTTTTTTCTCGGTAATGTCCTTTATTTTCAGCCAAAAGTAATCTTTTTCTTCCGATTCGTGAAAAAAAGTAAACAAAGCGCAAAAAATTTCGCCCGATTTTGAATAAATACGAATTTCATTTTCGGCATTACTGTGCGGGTCAAAGGATTTTAGGTCATCTTGAAAAATAATTTCAGGTATACGTATTTTTCCGCAAGTGAAGTCATCGGGCGAGTAACCATACATTGAGATACTTTCGGAAACTTCTGTAACAATCAGTTGTTCGCATTTTCTCAGTCTAAATATTACCTCTTTTCCGCAAATCAAAAATCTGTTTAATTCTTTTAAGTTCATGTTCTATAATTTTATAAATAATTCTAATTTTGCAACCTGTCAGATTTACCTAAAAATCTGCATTTTTTGGCGTTCTTGGAAATGGAATAACATCCCTTATATTGCTCATTCCGGTTACGAACAGGGCTAATCTTTCAAATCCTAATCCAAATCCACTGTGCGGCGCTGTTCCAAACTGTCTTGTTTCGAGATACCACCACATCTCTTTTTCGGGAATATTCATTTGATTCATTCGATTTTTTAGTTTGCAGTAATCGTCTTCGCGCTGTGAGCCTCCTATAATTTCGCCAATTTTTGGAAACAGCACATCCATTGCTCTCACGGTTTTCCCATCATCGTTTTGTTTCATGTAGAAAGCTTTTATGTCGCGCGGATAATCCGTAAGAATTACCGGTCGTTTAAAGTGTTGTTCAACGAGGTATCGTTCGTGTTCTGACTGAAGGTCTACTCCCCAGCTTATTTCAAATTCAAATTTTTGTCCTGATTTTTCGAGTATTTCAATTCCCTCGGAGTAGGAAATTCTGACAAATTCGTTGTTTAGCACAAATTGCAACCTTTCAAGCAATTCTTTATCATACATTTGCGACAGAAATTCGAGGTCGGGCATACATTTTTCTATTGTATACTTAATGATATATTTTAGAAAATTTTCAGCCAAGTCCATATTTTCTTTTATTTCGTAGAATGCCATTTCCGGCTCTACCATCCAAAACTCTGCGAGATGTCTCGGCGTATTTGAATTTTCTGCGCGAAATGTTGGACCAAAGGTGTAAATTTTCCCTAAAGCCATTGCGCCAAGTTCGCCTTCAAGCTGTCCGGAAACTGTCAGATTTGTATGTTTTCCAAAAAAGTCCTGCGAATAATCTACTTCTCCTTCCGGCGTTTTGGGTATATTTGCGGGGTCTAACGTAGTTACATGAAACATTGCTCCGGCGCCTTCGCAGTCAGAGCCTGTTATAATTGGGGTGTGAAGGTAGAAGAATCCGTTGTCGTTGAAGTATTTATGAATAGCGTATGACATTGTATGGCGTATACGCAAAATAGCTCCGAAGGTGTTTGTTCGCGGGCGCAAGTGGGCTATTTCTCTAAGGAACTCTAACGAGTGACCTTTTTTTTGCAAAGGATAAGTTTCCGGAGACGCCGTTCCATACAAAGTTATATCTATAGCTTGTACTTCAACGCTTTGCCCTTGTCCTGTTGATTTTTCCAATTTGCCTGAAACTGCTATACAAGAGCCTGTTGTGATGTTTTTAAGTAAATTTTCGTCGAAGTCGGCTACATTCACAACTATTTGCAGGTTATGAATGATTGAACCATCGTTGAGCGCCAGAAATGCAATGTTTTTATTGCCGCGTTTAGTTCGCACCCAACCTTTAACTAACAACTCGCTACCGTAGGCTTCAGAAACGAGAATATCCTTAATCGTTTGTCTTTCGTTATTTTTCATTTTATTTAATTAACCTTATTAATTAAAGTTCAAAAATCATGCCAAAGTGAATTTTTTCTTAAATTTCTTTTGATTTATGCTTTTGAATTTTTAAAAACGTCGTATCCATTTTTTTCAAGTTCAATCGCAAGTTCCTTTCCTCCTGTTTTAACTATTTGTCCGTCCATCATAACATGCACAAAATCAGGAACTATGTAGTCTAACAGTCGTTGGTAGTGTGTTATCACTATCACTGAGTTTTGTGGACTTTGGAGCGCATTTACGCCGTTTGCAACTATTTTCAGCGCATCTATATCTAAACCGCTGTCGGTCTCATCGAGTATAGCAAGTGTGGGTTCAAGCATTGCCATCTGAAATATTTCGTTTCGTTTTTTTTCGCCGCCCGAAAAACCCTCGTTAACCGCCCTGCTTATCAGCGATGAATCCAATTCCACTATAGCCGCTTTTTCACGCATTTTTTTCAAAAACTCGGAGGCTGTCAATGGTTTCAATCCTTTGTGTTTTCGCTGCTCGTTGACAGATAATTTCATAAAATTTGCCATACTCACTCCGGGTATTTCTACCGGATATTGAAAACTAAGAAAAATGCCGCTACGAGCGCGTTCTTCCGGCTTCATAGTTAGCAGGTCAACGCCTTTGTAGAGTGCTTCGCCGCTAGTAACATCGATGTTTGAGCGACCGGCAAGTACTGAGGCTAAGGTGCTTTTACCGGCGCCGTTTGGTCCCATAATAGCGTGAATTTCACCCTCTTGGACTTCAAGGTTAAACCCCTTTAATATTGGATATCCGTTTATTGAGGTTTGTAAATTTCGAATTGATAACATTTATGTGTTTTTAAAATATTTGTTTAACAATATAGAAGCTGCCGCAAAAGAATTCATCTTTCCATCGGTTATTTTTTGTTCGTATTCCGGCAATATAGCTTCAATTTCGGGATTATTATAAAAATTATTGATAAGGCTGTTGCGTATGGTTTCGTTCATCCAGTATCTTGCCTGTTGCCTGCGCTGAAGTTCAAAGTAGCCATTTTCTTTGGTAATTCGTTCAAAATCTTTGATTGTATTCCAAATATCTTCTATGCCCATCAGCGTAATGGCTGAACTTATTGTTGATTTAGGCTCCCATCCCGAAGGCGGTTTAGGAAACAGGTGCAATGCGCTTTGATATTGAGCCTTTGCTAATTGTGCTTTTTCAAAGTTTGCCCCGTCGGCTTTATTAACGGTAATTAAATCAGCCATTTCCATTATTCCGCGCTTTATGCCTTGCAATTCATCGCCAGCGCCCGCTATTTGTAATAACAGGAAAAAATCGGTCATCGATTTTACTGCTGTTTCCGACTGTCCAACGCCTACTGTTTCTATAAAAATGACATTATATCCAGCCGCTTCGCAAAGAAATACTGTTTCGCGGGTTTTGCGGGCTACTCCGCCTAAGGATCCAGATGAAGGAGAGGGACGAATAAAAGCGTTCTTATCTGCTGAAAGCGCTTCCATTCGGGTTTTATCACCTAATATGCTTCCTTTGGAACGTTCGCTCGAGGGGTCAATAGCTAAAACTCCGAGTAACAAGCCCTTAGATGTCAAGTAGCCGCCCAACGCTTCGATAAAAGTGCTTTTACCGGCGCCGGGAACTCCAGTGATTCCTATTCGGATAGAATTTCCCGAATGGGGCGTACAGAGTTCAATTATCTCTTGGGCAATAAGAGAATGTTCGGGCAAAGAACTCTCAACAAGAGTTATCGCCTGACTTAAAATTGCGCTATTGCCTTGCAGAATGCCATCAACATACTCAGCGGCAGTCATAATTTTTCTTCTTCGCGCAAGAAATCTCTGCAACGACGCAGTATCGACTAAAGGAGGTTGTTCTATACCCGGATTGACGGTTAGAGCGCTGTTTACATTATCCATAATTCATTTTCAAAATAAAGCGCAAACATATAGTAAAAAAAATATTTTTCCAAATTTATTGCATAGAATAAACTTTTTGGCGAATAAACTCTGTCCAATATTTATAGTTTTCAGATTTACATATACTTACAGGCTCTCCGAACTTTATAGTGAAATGTTTTCCTTTTTGTTTAAAAAATTCATTTACCAGAAAAATCATTTCTAAATTGGCTTTAATTCCGATTTTTTTTCGCAAATTTGCCAAGTTGTAGAAAAAATCGGAATTTTGTCCCTGAAAGTACACCGGAACTATCTGACGTTCATATTGTATTGCCTTCATGATAAAACTTTTGTTCCAGTTCAAATCAATTATTTTACCGTTTATTTTTCGCGAGCAAAGTCCAGCCGGAAAATACAGTACTTGAGCGTTGCTTGCGTATGTTTCATCTATTTTTCGGGCATAGTCGGCAGTTTGTCGTCCGTGTTTGTTTACGGGCACGAATATTGGCTCAAAGTTTTTGAGATTCAGTAAATTATCATTCACTATGAAACGTATGTCCGGAAATTTTGCGCCTATAGCGTCCATCAACGTTAATCCGTCAAAGCCGCCTAAGGGGTGATTTGACGCAAAAATGTAGCGCCCCGTATCGGGAACATTGTCAAAGGCTTCCGTTGTGTAAGTTACGTTCATATCGTCTAATATGCAACGCACAAAACATAATCCGTATTGGTCGCGATAATCGTAAATAACTCGATTAACTTCGTCTTCGTGAATAAGTTTTTTCATAAGGCATACGAGGAACCCTGGCATCATTTTTGCCAAAGCTGGATTCTTTTTTCGTATAACCTCTCTTACGTCGATAAATTTTTCCGGTACGCTCATTTTTTTTATTGAACTCTCTGTCTATTTTTTCGAATCATAAAGCATGTTCATTAATTTTACGGAAAATGTGCTTTCGAAATTTCTCAAGACTATGCCTTCTATTATTCGCTGGTTTTTTTGCTCATTGTCAAAAATTTCCTGACATGTTTCTATTAATTCCTCTTTGCTGTTGAATGTTTTTTGAAAATATTCCTTCACGAGTTGTATGCCTAATTCTTTGGCTATACTTTGCATTTTGGCGTTATCTAATTTAACGGTATGGTTGGAATAGTCGTCTATTCCAAAAAATTCAACATGTTTTTCTTCTTTTGCTTTCGGGTTGTTTGAATTTCCGGAGCCTTTGCAGCCTTTTCCTACTAATTCGCCCCGCAGAGCAAGATTAACGTTATTTTGCTCACAGTAGTTTATCAAAGTTTCCAGATAGGGTTTTCCGGTAACCACGAATTGGTCGTCTGATTCCACTGTTTCTACGATTTTTCCATCGAACTTGTAGCCAAAAATTGTGAGAAATTTTATTACTATACATGGCTTTTTGTAGCCTACAACCTTTTTGTAGGTCAATGGTCTGCCTTGTTTTCGTGAAGCAATTCCCGATTTTCCGTTTTTGTACCAAATCGTTATAGAAGAGCCGTCGCACTTCTCAGTTCCGATGAGCATGACGGGAAATTCAATATCGTTGATGACATTGTTGATATTCTCCTCATCGGTGTGATACATAGAGCTTGGAAATGGGCTTGATGCTGCCTGATTCCCTTTTTGAAACGGCTCCGGCTCTTCCCATTTGACTATGCCAAGAACGGCATCGTAGTCGGTTTCGCTGTTTAACGGCGTGTTAGTCTGTTTCATAACATCGTTGCCGTCAATTAAAACTCCATAAGAGTATACCGGATTATTGTTTCCGGTATGCAGGTTAAACTTTATAGCCCGTACTCTGTTGTTACTGCCTAATTTACTTTTTTTAGGTTCGCCGCCCGGACAAATATATTCCTGAAATACAGGAATATCTGAGAGACAATAGTCCGGCTGCACGAATAATGCCTTGTCGCCCAGACTATACACTCCTTTTTGTGCTACAATCTGATTTCCAATCTCTTCCAAGTTTATAAGTTCTATGGCATTAGCCTGTTCCTCTCCCTTGAAAAGAGGGATAATCTCTTTAATTGTTACAATCTTACAACCTTTTTCCATAATAATCGAAAATTAATTTTTTTTACAACTTTTTTCTTGCGATTTTTTTTTCTTTTGATACAACCAAAAAGTAACCAAGGCTATTATTGGTATGGTCAATGATATGTACGACATTGCCGCAAGCATGAAATACCCCGACGAACTGTTTTCTATCGTCAACGAATCCTGAATGTCGTATAACGACGGGTAATAGCTGGTATTGTTGAATCCGGCTGTCAAAAGCAACGCCATCACAGACATCACTGCTCCTGCTCCCGTATACCATATACCTTTTTTGAATCTGCTGTTTATCATCGTGCGGATAATCCCCGCAAAAACAAGCGTAATTCCGGCGAGAAGAAGCGCCAAAACAGCCGGCATGGCTAACAGGTTATGCAGATACTTGTGTGCTTGCATACTCACAAGTTGTTCCTCTGCAGAGGGGTCGTAGTAAAAACCGTCTTTCATAAGTAGCCATGCAATAAATCCGAAAAAACATATTGAAAATGTTATTGCATTGCGGAAAAGTCGTATTTTGGAACGCGTGATGATTTGTTCGTTGTTGATACAGTTTATAAAATACAATAACGCCAAAACGCGCGAAAGGAAGAACACGGTAACGCCAAGTAGCAGATTGTGCGGGTTCAGAATAGCTTCTATTCCTCGGTATGGCGTTTCCCAGCGTGTAATGTTCACATCGTTTAACGAAAACATTGCGCCGTTGAAGAACATGCCTAAACCTGTTCCAAGTAATATCATTCCGGTTATGCCTGTGAAAAACAATAAAAATTCGTATACTTTTTTTACGGGAAAAATAGCCGGCATCCATCTCATTTCGAACAATGCCGTTTGAAACAAAAAACACAGCGATATAAGCAGCCACAACAGTCGGGCGCCTCCAAAACTTGTTGCGCAGAACAGTGGAAACGATGCAAAAAGCATGACGGCAAAGGCTGCGAATCCGGCAAAACTAAGCGCCCACTTGCGTCCAAGAGAATTAACAATCAATTTACATTCCTCTTGTGTTTTACCAACTGTGTAAACCAATATCTGTCCGCCTTGTACGAAAATCAACAATGTCATAGCTCCGCCAAGCAGCGAAACTACAATCCAGCAATATTGCTGTAACATCATGTATGACAACGTTTCAAACATAATTAAAACATAATAACGTTATTTTGTGCAAAGTTACACATTTTTTTTTACAGTACAAAAAAAAATAATGTTAAATAACGTTAAATTTTATTTTTGTGATACAAAAAATTGTACTTTTGTATGTTTTTTCAGTCTAAATATTTTCCAAACAAAATAATATAAAAATTGAATGAAAAGGTATATTTGGTGGGTTATCGCTGCAATAATTGTAGCGGGTGTCTTTTTAGGCTTCGGTAGAAGCAATAAAGGCAGTACTGGGCTTGTTGTTGTAGCCCAGCAGGGAGATTTCGAAATATTGGTTACTGTCTCCGGAGAGTTGATGGCGAAATATTTCGAAAACATTTTAAGTCCTGATTTGCGGTCTGGCGTTTTTCGCGTTAATGAGTTCAGAATTCAGGATATGGTTGCCGAAGGAACAATCGTTGATTCAGGCGACTGGGTTGCAGAACTTGACCGTGGAGCAGCAAGCAACGCAATACGCGACCTCTTGGAGCGTATCGAAAGGCAAGAAGTACAGGTAGAAACAGTACAGATGGATACTGCGTTGCAATTGAGAGGATTGCGCGATGATTTGCTCAACAGAGAGTTTGGGCTTGAAGTGATCCGTCTAAGGCTTGAGCAATCCATTTTTGAGCCTCCTGCAGCTATCAGGCAGATAGAGATAGAGTTGCAGACCGCCACGCGTAACCTCGAACAGCACAGACGTCTGTACTCCGTGAGAGAACAACATTGTAGAAACTGGACTTCCGATGTGGAGCGTCAATTGCGCAATATGCAAAACCAACACGAATTTATGATAGAACTTCTTGAAGGCTTTACCATCCGTGCACCCAGAAATGGAATGGTAATTTATCGCCGCGAAAGGAACAATCAAAAACGCAGAGTAGGCTCAGTAATAACTCCGTGGGATAACGTTATAGCAACCCTTCCCGACCTTTCGACGATGCTTTCAAGAACATTTGTGAACGAAATTGACATCAGCAAAATACAATTGGGACAAATTGTTCGAATAGGTATAGACGCTTTCCCCGACAGAAGTTATACAGGCTCAGTTACTTCAATAGCTACAATTGGCGAACAAATGGCTAATTCTGACGCCAAGGTTTTTGAAGTTATGATCGAACTCAACGAATCAGACATGATTCTCAGACCAATAATGACAAGCAGCAATACCATTGTCATCAGAACAATGACAGACGTAACGTTTATTCCTATAGAAGCTATCTACAATCAAGACGGCATAACATTTGTGTATACTACCAATAATACCAAACAAATAGTAGTTTTAGGCGAGTCAAACGATAACGAAATAATTGTTGAACAGGGACTATCTCCTGGCGACAGAGTATACGTTTCGCCACCCGAAAATTCAATAAGCTGGAGAATGAACGGCGAAGAGCTGATACCAATAATAGAAGAACGCGCTTTAGAAAGACAAAGAGAATTGGAAGAGATAGAACACTTAGCCAGAGAAGAAGAGGAGCAACGAAATCAACAACGCAACAACAGACAGAGAAACTCTGGCGGTTAACTAAATAATTTCTTACTATATTTTAATGTAACATGGATTTTTTCAAAAGATACATTCACGATATACACATAGCTATCGAATCTATTCTTGCAAACAAGCTTCGTTCTGCGCTTACCGCCTTAGGTATAATATTTGGCGTAGCTGCCGTTATTAGCATGATGGCAATAGGAAACGGAGCTCAACAGGAAATACTGGAACAAATAAAAATGGTGGGTGTTAACAATATTATCGTCACTCCGGTAATACCCCATAGCGATGATGACAGCGGCAGCGATTCCGATATTGAAGAAGCCGGCAAATTTTCGCGTGGTCTCACACTTGCCGATACGGAAGCTATTTTGCAAGTAATAGAATCCGTAAAAATGTTAAGTCCTGAAATATCTATAAATGTGAATGTTGTACAAAGCGGCATTAGAGAACAGGCAAAACTAATAGGCATCTCAAAAGAATATTTTCAGATGTATGACCTGCCCCTGAGCTATGGCGTTTTCTTTGACGAACATAACGAAGAAAACGGACATGCCGTGTGCGTCATTGGAGCCAACATTAGAAGCCGGTTTTTCAGTCAGGTAGACCCAATCGGGCAATACATCAAAGTTGGAGATGTGTGGTTGAAAGTTATTGGAGTGCTTGAACGAAACAATATTACCGTTACCGGACACGCTCAAACCGGTGTTAACGTGATAAACGACAACGTATATATCCCTACAAAAACAATGCTTTTACGCTTCAGAAACAGAGCGTTGGTAAACCAAGGCTCAGTAGGACGTGGCGCAGTTGCGTCTACAATAGCCTCTGAATCAGTTCGTAACTATCATCAACTTGACAGAATAATTGTTCAAGTTCATGAAAGCGAACAAATTAACTCAACGGTCGACGTTATTAGTCGTATGTTGTTACGTCGACACTCAGAAGTAAGAGATTTTGAAATAACTGTACCCGAACTGTTACTCAAACAGCAGCAACGAACAAAGGAAATTTTCAATATAGTATTAGGCGCAATAGCAGGAATATCGCTATTAGTTGGAGGTATCGGCATTATGAATATTATGTTTGCCTCGGTTATGGAACGTATCAAAGAAATTGGTACGCGAATGGCAATAGGAGCAAAAAAAATGGATATTATCGTACAATTCCTTTCAGAAGCCGTATTAATCAGTGTAACAGGCGGATTAATAGGCGTATTGCTTGGAGTAGTAGTCTCGTGGCTTATTACAAAATTAGCTGATATTCTTACGATTGTATCATTTACATCAATAATAGTTTCATTTTTTGTGTCGGCTACAATCGGAATTATTTTTGGCTATTCGCCGGCAAAACGAGCTTCTGAAAGAGACCCCATTGAATCGTTGAGATATGAATAAAAAAATTGAAGAATTAAAAATTATTAAATATTAATAAAATGAAAAGTTTGTATATAAGTTTTGTTGGCGTTATTTTGCTGTCAGGCAGTATAGTAGCGCAAGAGACAGAAACCGTTCACAAGTTGTATTTCACATTGGAAGATGTGGTAGAATTAGCAAAAGAACAGTCGCCTCAGGCAATTATGGCGCGGCACCAATTTCGTGCCTCCTATTTCAGTTTTATGGACTATAAGGCAACGTTCCTGCCAAAGTTGACGCTGACAACCAACCCGACAAACTGGGACCGCTCCATCCGAACTATTGAAAGTGTGGATTCTGATGGTAATTTTCAAACACGAGAGGTCAGGTCAGAAATTTTTTCATCAACAGCCGGATTGGCGCTTTCGCAAAATGTTGGATTAACCGGAGGTTTCGTCTCATTAGGCAGTGATTTTTCTCGTAGAGAAAATTTCTCATTAGGAACCGACGAGCCTAATCGTACACAATTTACCACCAATCCTATCCGTTTGTCGTTCAGTCAACCACTTAACGGCTACAATCAGTTTCGCTGGTTAAAACAAATAGAGCCGTTGCGTTTTGAAGAAGCAAAACAAAGATACATAGTTCAAATGGAAAACGTATCAATGCGAGCAGCCGAGTTGTTTTTTCAATTAGCTATTGAGCAGGTAAACCTGAATATGCGTGAAACGAATTTCAAAAATACCGAAGAAATTTTTAGAATTTCATTAGGACGCTTTGAACTTGGCGGCATAGCAGAAGATGCGCTATTGCAGGTGCAACTTAGACACATGCAGGCAGAGGCAAGCTTGAATAGAGCAATGATTGATATTCAAGCCAGAAGAAATCAATTGCGTTCTTTTCTGGGATTTAGAGATAACGTTGATATCGAATTAATAGTTAACCCTGTTGTGCCTGATTTTAAGGTAAGCTACGACGAGGCAATTAATCTGGCGTTGACAAGAAGCCCCGATATTATTGCGCAAAGCCGTCAATTGCTCGAAGCTGAAAGGAATGCTGCTCAAGCTCGCTCCCAGAGAGGAATCACAATGCAATTTGACGCATCATACGGTATGAACCAAACCGGAAACAAATTTGGCGACGCCTATGCAATGCCGTATGACAGCAGAGAAGGCGTTAATGTGCGTATAAATATACCTATACTCGATTGGAATCAGGCAAGAAACCGTCAACGAAACGCTCAATCTATTTTAGAGATTACCGAAGTGCAAATTCAACAAGATGAGACAGATTTCAGACAAGATGTATTTTTGCAGGTAATGAGATTCAACATGCAGGAAAATCAGTTGCGCATCGCTGCAATTGCAGACACAATAGCACAAAGAGGATATGATATATCATTAGCGCGTTACATGCTTGGAAGAGGGAACATAACTGAACTTAACATCGCTGATACCGATAAAGACAGGGCAAGGATGGATTTTATGAACGAGTTGAGTACATTCTGGAGGTATTATTACATCATTAGAAGATATACATTGTTTGACTTCAACAATAACACGGAATTAGAAGAAGATTTTGACAGTATAATTGATAATTAAAAAATATTCGAGTTAGACAACAAAAAAAATGAAAAAATATCCTATTGCAGCCTTTTGTATGTTGATTATTTTGGCGGTACTGTTTGGTTTTTGCGCATCATCATCTACAGCTTCGCCCGAAGTAGATGAAAATTCTCTCGACTGTATCCATGCCTCTAATCAACTTGTCACTGCACCATTTGTGCCCGAAATAGTTGATTTTGCCGGCGAAACTTTGCCTATGCACCTGTTTGATATTCGCGAAAGCCTTGAACGCGAGTTGATTGTCAACATGAACTTTCATTCAAATACTTTGCAGTATCTCAAACGAATTACGCGTTTTTTTCCGGTTATAGAACCTATATTGGCTCAACACAACATACCCGATGATTTCAAATACCTTGCGTTGATAGAAAGTGATTTTATGAATCGCGTGTCGCCAAGAGGAGCCACAGGTTTTTGGCAATTTATGCGCCCTGCCGCTTCAGACTATGGTCTTGAGGTAAATGATGAAGTAGACATGCGCTATCACTTGGAAAAATCAACTGAAGCTGCATGTAAGTACTTAAACGCAGCTCATAGAATTTTCGGCGACTGGACATTGGTTGCAGCGTCGTACAACATGGGCAAAGCAGGATTATCTACCCGATTAACAAACCAAAAAGTTACAAGTTACTATGACTTGTGGCTCAGCGAAGAAACGATGCGCTACGTTTTCAGAATAGTCGCTGTAAAGTTAATACTGACGTCTCCCGAAAAATACGGTTTTTATATGCCCGAAGAAGAAAGATACAGACCCATTCCATTTACCGAAGTAGACGTAACAGGAGCAATCCCCGACCTTGTCGATTTTGCTATTCAACACGGAACAAACTACAAGGTTTTAAAAATTCTTAACCCATGGCTTCGTGATTCAAAATTGACCAATCGCGCACGGAGAACGTATTCAATAAGAATTCCGGCAGAAGGATTCAGAGAAAATATCTAAAATGTGAAAAAAAAATTGTAAATATTATAAAAAATACGTATCTTTGCAAAAAATAAATTATGGCGCGTTTCACACGAATAGAGGTTGTCCTTAAAATGAAGGAAACAGGCATGATACCGGTGTTCTACCATCACCGTATTGAAACTGTAAAGCATGTTTTAAAAGCATGTTATGATGGTGGTGTGCGTGTTTTTGAGTTCACTAATCGTGGTGATTTTGCTCACGAAGTATTCGCACAACTCAACAAATGGGCTGCCGAAACGCTTCCTGAGATAATTGTAGGGGTTGGCTCGGTTGTCGATGCCGGAACAACCGCCCTGTACATACAGTCAGGAGCTAATTTTGTGGTGTCGCCTGTTTTAAAAGAAGAAATGGCAATAGTCTGCAATCGTCGTAAAATAGCGTGGAGCCCCGGATGTGGAACACTTAATGATATTTCACGAGCCGAAGAATTAGGAGCCGAAGTAGTGAAGATTTTTCCCGGCTCATCTGTAGGAGGTCCAAAATTTGTGGCGGCGGTCAAAGGTCCGTGTCCGTGGACAAGCATAATGCCAACGGGCGGCGTTGAACCTACCGAAGAAAATCTGAAGGAATGGTTTGACGCAGGAGTTGTTTGTGTGGGAATGGGCTCAAACCTGATTCCAAAAGAAGCAGTAGATAAAGAAAATTGGGAACACATCACGGAAACTTGTCGCAATGTGCTGGAAATAATAAAAAAAGTTAGAAAATAATAAAACAAATATATTAAAATTTAAACTCGATTCATATGAACAAATTAAATGAAGCCAATGAAAAAATAGGCAAATACCGTTGGACAATTTGCGCTCTTCTTTTCGTTGGTACAACCATGAACTACATGGACAGGCAGGTGCTTGCCCTGTTGAAAGATGAATTGGAGCGGTATTTTATGTGGACTGATTCCGATTATGCCAACGTAACCGCTGCGTTTCAATTTACTTATGCCTTTGGAATGTTGTTTGCCGGACGTTTTATCGATTGGCTTGGCACTAAATGGGGCTACGCATGGGCGTTATTTATTTGGACAATTGCCTCAACTCTTCACGGTTTTGCAAGAGGATTAGGGCATTTTGTCTTACTGCGCGGAATTCTTGGAGTTGCAGAAGCCGGAAACTTTCCTGCTGCTATTAAAGCCACAGCCGAGTATTTTCCGAAAAAAGAACGGGCGCTGGCTACCGGTATATTTAATTCCGGCACAAATGTAGGCGCTATCTTAACGCCACTCGTTGTACCGGTGTTAGTAAAATATTGGGGTTGGCAGGGCGCATTTTTTATAATCGGCGCAAGTAGCTTTGTTTGGTTGTTTTTCTGGTTTTGGCTATACGAGGAGCCTTCAAAACAAAAGAGATTAGGTAATAAAGAATACGATTACATTACAAGCGACGACTTAAAAAGCGCCGGCACCACACAAACAGAAGTGGCTTCGGTAGTAAACGACCCATGGTACAAAACATGGGGTAAACTTATGACATACAGACAAACATGGTCTTTTGCCATAGGTAAATTTATGACAGATGGAGTTTGGTGGTTTTTCTTGTTCTGGCTGCCGGCATATCTGAAGGCTGTATACGGAATGACAGGAATAGCCATAGCTTTCCCCATAGGCGTACTATATACGATGACTTGTTTTGGTAGCGTAGGCGGCGGAGCATTTCCAATGTATTTTATTAACAAAGGATATGAGCCTTACGCGGGACGTATGCGAGCAATGATAATAATTGCTCTATTCCCGTTGGTGGCGCTTCTGGCGCAGCCGCTTGGCGCTTATTCAATGTGGTTTCCGGTATTACTGATAGGCATCGCAGCATCAGCACATCAGGCTTGGTCTGCAAACCTTTTTACTACTGTATCTGATATGTTTCCAAAAAAATCAGTCGGCTCTATTGTAGGTATAGGCGGAATGGCTGGCGGAGTAGGCGGAATAATCATTAACAAAATAGGTGGATGGCTTTTTGACGCTTATCGTAAAACAGGAATTGAAGATTTTTGGACACAAGCAAAAGCAGCAAGCCACAGTGTAGCAGATGCCGCACAAACTATACTGCAAAAAGGAAATGATGTGGTAAACAGAAAAGGCGATTTAGTAGATTTTGGTGCAAGGCAATTAGCCGATATGCCTAAAGAAGTGATTTTGCAACTGCAGTCGAATACACAGTTTTCATTAGAAAAAATTCAAGAATTCGTAAAAATGAGTCCGGCTGAATTTGCACAGGCAACCGAAACATTTAGAGACCCCGTATTGGTGCAACAGTTCAATGAATTGGTGGCGTTTCAAACTCCAATTGTGCAAGACACCATGTCTACAGCGTATGGCATTATGTTTTCGTTTTGTGCAATAGCATACGTTCTTGCTTGGACTTTTATGAAAACCTTAGTCCCTAAACATAAACCTATTGATTAGTTTTCAGTTTTCAGAAATATATTAATTTAATGTTCCTAATTATAAATAAAAAATAGTAAAATGAAAAAAGTAGTAATTATTATTAGTGTGCTGATGGCAACAACTACAGGAATTTTTGCACAATTCAACAAAGTTAAACATGCCAACAATCAGCAAATTGAAGATTTCTTCAAAACAAAAACAATGGTGGTTTTAGACGCTAATCCTTTCAGTGGTTGGAATATAGCTATAAAAGAAGCTGTAGAAAAATACTGGACTATTACCCCATTTGAAATCATCACAGCAGAACAGTTCGACCGGCTACGCGGTAACCCCGAACTGTCGTTCATATCCAAGCCAAATGTCCAATTAAAGAGAGACATGCAACGCGCCAGAAGGGTATATTATCTGTACATGGATGTGATGATAGGCGCAGACGTAAAAAGAGTAGAGGAATTACCGTTGCTTTTATCTATACCGCTTGCTTATACCGGCGTAGACGAGGAAGATTACGTGGAAAAATTGCCTCTGATGATTCTTTTTGCGCAAATTCACATAAATAATTTGAGGGCGGCAAGTAACCCACGAAGTTTACGTAAATTAAAAAACTACAACAAAACAAATGCAATTTTGTTGAAAGACATGACGCTTTTAGTGCAAGAAAGCGATTTGTCGCCCGAAGTTAATACTCTTGAAAAAATAAGACAAGTATATCCGGGAGTTGTTAAAATAGTAAGCTTAGACGAACTGTCAGAAGCTATCAGTTCTCGTACGCCAAATACTGCTGTTCTCCATCAGGTAGGTCCCTCGGAAGAAGAAGCCGACGGACGTTCGTACCGCCAAATATACGGCGCCGAAGACGGGAAACTGTATTTTTTCAGCAGTCACAGAATCAAAGCAAGACGCCCACAAGGAATGTTAGCGCGCGACTTCCGCGCAATAAGAGGAAAGTGGTTTTAGAGAACTTTTGCTTTAACCGCGCGTAGCACATTTTTCTCAAAGCTTACGTTTTTCGTAAGCTTTCATTTGTTCTTCGCTGACTTTTCCTATGGTAAAGTGTTTGCTTTGGGGATGCGCAAAAATCAGTCCACTTACGGTGGCTGCTGGGGTCATTGCGAATGATTCGGTCAAGTCCATTCCAAAATTACGGGCGGCGAGCAGAGCAAAAAGCGTCGTTTTTTCCGAATGGTCGGGGCAAGCCGGATAGCCGTGCGAAACGCGTATGCCGTTGTTGCATCCCCAATATTTATTTCGCGTTTCGTTGTGCAACAGTTCTGCAAATGCCTCAGCAAGCCGATTGGCTATTGCTTTTACCATTATGGCGTTGTAGTCGTCGCCAGCTGATTGAAATTCTTCGGCTAATTTGTCTACGCCAATGCCGGTTGTTACTGCAAAAACGCCAAGCCAGTCGGCTAAGCCGCTATCTTGCGGGGCAATGAAATCGGAGATACACAGATTGGGACGATTATTGTCTTTCTCTGTTCTGTCTTGATTACGCAAATTGTAGAAAGTACAAATTTTTTGATTGCGGTTTTCATCGGCATACACTTCAATGTCGTTTTCGACTGAGTTTGCCGGCAAAATTCCGAAAACAGCATTGGCTGTGAGCAATTTAAGCTCAATAATCATATCGAGCAAACGATTTGCATCATCGTACAATTTACGGGCTTCGGAGCCATACTCGCTATTTTCGAGTATTTGCGGAAATTTTCCTTTTAGTTGCCATTGAGTGAAAAAATAATTCCAATTTATATATTCACGGATTTTTTCTATCGGAAAATCGAGCCATTGTTGCAATCCGGGTATGTTTGGAGCAACAGGTTTTTCTACAGTCCAATCTATTTTCAGTTTATTTGCACAGGCTTCGGCAAATGTTAACAAAGAAGTTGATTGACACGTTTCCTGAAGTTCGTAGTTTTCGCGAAGTTGCGTATACTCCTCATGTATTTCCTGCATAAAAACAGGGTCTTTTGCTATCAGAGCGCTTGCAACTCCAACACTTCGGGAAGCATCTTTAACATAGACGACAGGATTATTGCAAACGGGCTGTATTTTTACGGCTGTATGAATTTTTGAAGTCGTGGCGCCTCCAATCATCAACGGTTGTTTAAGTCCGTTGCGTTGCAATTCCTCTGCAACGTGTATCATTTCGTCGAGCGATGGGGTAATAAGTCCGCTAACTCCAATCAAGTCTACATCACGTTCTTTTGCTGTGGCAATAATTTTTTCGCAGGGAACCATAACTCCCAAATCTATTATTTCATAGTTGTTGCACGACAGCACAACGCTAACAATGTTTTTTCCAATATCGTGAACGTCTCCCTTAACTGTGGCTATCAGTATTTTACCTTTTGATTCTATTTTTCCCTGTTTAATTTTTTCGGATTCAATAAACGGCTGCAAATAAGACACTGCCCGTTTCATTACGCGGGCGCTTTTTACTACCTGCGGCAAAAACATTTTGCCCTCGCCAAAAAGGTCGCCCACAATGTTCATGGCAGACATTAAAGGTTCTTCAATGATAGCGATAGAGGATGGATAAATATTTCGCGCCTCTTCAACGTCGGCTTCAATAAAATCGACAATACCTTTGATAACAGCGTGTTCGATGCGTTTTTCCAACGAAGCTTCGCGCCATTCGTTTATTGATTTTGAAGCCGAATTTATTTCGGCAACATTTGATTGCCTCATATTTGTTGAAAGTTCTATAAGGCGCTCCGTTGCGTCGTTGCATCGGTTGAAAATAAGTTCCTCAACGCCATCGCGCAATTTTTTTGGTATTTTTTCGTAAACAGGCAGCGCGCCGGCGTTTACTATAGCCATATCCATACCTGCAATTACAGCATGATGAAGAAAAACCGAATGTATAGCTTCGCGCAAAAAATCGTTCCCGCGAAATGCGAACGAAAGATTGCTAACACCGCCGCTGACCCGCGCATCAGTCAAATTTTCTTTAATCCATTTGACCGACTGCAAAAAATCAACGGCAAAATTGTTGTGTTCCTTGATTCCTGTGCCTATAGTAAGAATATTGGGATCGAAAATTATATCCGACGCGCGAAGTCCAACATCGTTAACAAGAATGTTGTAGGCTCGCTTACATATTTCTATACGTCGCTCATAATCAGTAGCCTGTCCTTTTTCATCAAAAGCCATAACTACTATTGCTGCTCCGTATTGTTTTATTATTCCCGCTTTTTCGCGAAACGCATCTTCGCCTTCTTTTAAACTTATAGAATTTACAATAGCTTTACCTTGAAGACATTTCAATCCGGCTTCGAGCGCTTCCCACTTAGAAGAATCAATCATCACCGGTAAACGCGCTACATCCGGCTCCGACGACAATATATTCAGAAAACGTGTCATCGATTTTTTTGCGTCTAACATTGCATCGTCCATATTTACATCAATAACATGTGCGCCTGTTTCTGTCTGCATACGCGCAATACTGACGGCTTCATCGTATTTTTCTTCTCTTATCAGTCGCGCAAATTTTCGCGAGCCGGCAACATTACAACGTTCGCCAATGTTGATGAATGGTGTTGTTTTATCCGCCACAAGCGGCTCCAATCCCGAAAGCAGCAACGATTTTGAGCGGCACGGTATTTTTCGTGGAGCTACATTCTTTGCTATCTCTGCAAAACGTCTTATATGTTCGGGCGTTGTACCGCAACAGCCGCCAACAATATTTACAAATCCGTTGTCAAGAAAATCGCTTATGTATTCTGCCATTTCATCGGACGACTGGTCGTATCCTCCAAATTGATTTGGCAGACCCGCATTAGGATGTACGCTAACGTTGAAAGGAGCGTTAATAGACAGTTTTTCAATATAGGGACGCATTTGTTTTGCACCCAATGCACAATTAATGCCGATACTCAACAAGGGGAAGTGCATTACAGAATATAAAAAAGCTTCAATCGTCTGACCCGAAAGAGTTCTCCCTGCAGCATCGGTGATAGTTGCAGAAACCATCACAGGAATATGTTGTCTGCGGTGTTCAAAAACGCGGTTGATGGCAAATAACGCCGCCTTGACATTGAGAGTGTCGAAAACAGTTTCGCACATCAAGACGTCTGCGCCGCCGTCAATCATTGCATTTGCCTGTTCGTAGTATACATCAACCAATTCGTCGAAGGTTACGCCGCGAAACGAAGGGTCGTTAACATCAGGCGACATTGATGCCGTTTTGCCGGTAGGACCTAAAGTGGCTACCACAAAACGCGGCTTGTCCGGCGTGCTGTATTTTGCTGCAATTTTTTTGGCAAGAGCAACGCCTTCGCGGTTGAGTTCGGAAACAATACCTTCAAGACGATAGTCGGCTTGCGACAAACGATTGGAGTTGAAGGTATTAGCGGTGATAAGGTCGGCGCCGGCTTTCAAATATTGTTCGTGAATGTCGGCAATAACTTGTGGCTGGGTAAGCGATAGTAAATCGTTGTTTCCCGATAAGTCAACGGGATGATTTGAAAAACGGTTTCCGCGAAAATCGCTCTCAGTCAGACCTAAAGGCTGTATCATGGTGCCCATGGCGCCATCTAATATCATTATTTTTTTCGATAGAAGTGAAGTTATCATTTTTGATTACAATTTTGGCGCAAAATTAAGTTTTTTTTCTGTAATACTAAAAAATTGCGACTTTTTTTACATCAATATGTGTGTATTTCTTACAATTTGACCTTTTCGTATTCCAGCAATCCCTTTTTTCTCAAATTGCATGATAAACATTCACCGCAGCCGGCTCCCCGTATGCCATTGTAGCAGGTGACGGTATTATTTTTCACTATTTCGAAAATGGCAAGTTCGTCTGCAAGTCGCCATATAGCAGCCTTATCAAGCCACATCAGAGGAGTATGTATTACAAACTGCTCTTCCATTGCCAGATTCAGCGTTGCGTTGAGAGAACGGATAAACGCGTCTCTACAATCAGGGTAACCGCTGTAATCGGCTTGTGATACTCCTGCAACGATATTTTTTATGTTTCTTTCGCGCGCAACTACTGCTGCAATTGTTATGAAAAACATATTTCTGCCCGGAACAAAGGTGTTAGGAAGTTTTGCGTTTTGAGGAAGTTCCGTATCCATGACTACAGCCTCATTTGTCAATGAACTGCGAGCCAAATCCGAAATCATCGATGCATCGACGACATCTAATCTAACTCCTGCATTTTGAGCTATTTCTTTTGCAGCTTCAATTTCGACTGAATGTCTCTGTCCGTATTGAAAACATATTGCTTCTACTTTGTCAAAATTTTTAAGCGCCCAAAACAAACATACTGTTGAATCCTGACCACCCGAAAACAACACTAATGCTGCGTTGTTTATACCCTCTACGTATCTATTTTTCATAACGCAAAAATAGTCGATTTTATTTGAAAAACAAAATTTTTTTTCTTTATCCTGCATTATTCATAAGCCTCTTTATAGATTGTGTAATCGAGGGCGTCATTGCGGGCATGACCCGCAATCTCTTTGTTAATAGGGGATTGCGGGTCATGCCCGCAATGACGCAGAGAAGCAATTTTTTGTGAATAATGCAGGTTATATAGTGTTAGTTACCGTAATATTATCAATTGCTGCGGGCGGTTGTGCGGAACTATTTGCGCCCGTAGTGTTACGCCATGTAAATACAAGTCGTCTTTGACCCGACAATACCGGCAGAATGAGTTCCTCCTCCTGCCATGTTGCAGAGCCGCTCAGTTGAACGAGCGGAGTGGGCAATGCAGTACCAACAGTTGGAATTACCGATGTTTCTACGAGATGTACGCTTAAGAAATCACTACCGCTTCTGCCGTTGCCTTTCCAGTAGAATGATATTTTTGCCGGACTTTCAGCCGTTGAGTTAATATGGAAGTCGCGATACAAATGTACTATGCTACCGCTTCCCGAACCTGTGCTGTACGTATTGGCAGAGTTATTGTTGGAAATATAGCACGCCCCACTACTGCCGTCATGCGCTGTTGCCGTTCCTACATGCCATTTGTTGGGTCTATCGCCGTTTACAAATACCCATCCGGCGAGCAAGGCGCCGCCCAAACTGAGTTCAAAGGTTTCAGTAAATGTAGAGCCTGATGTGTGTGTAGGCACAAAACTCACTTCGTTTCCGTAAACCGTACCTGATGCGTTTATAGCATAAGCCCGAACGTAGTATCTTACGCCTTGAACCAAACCAATAGCATTTACGCTGAAAATTCCTGTTCCTGTACCTGACGCAACTAATCTGCTGTTTGCAGTAGTCGGGTTAGACGATGTATAATAACACACGCCGCGTTCAGTGTATTCAGGTATTCCTGCATCAATGATATTGCCTCCGAGCATTGCCGTTGTTGAAGAAAAAACGGTTACGGCATCGGTAGTGAGCGCCGGAGACTTCGCATCTACAGAACCGTAAACAGAAATATCATCAAGATAAACATAAAGACTACCGCTGCCTTGCCCTGTAAAAGTTATCCGCGTCATAACTGTCTGGTTCGCAAATGCAGACAGATTGGCAGAAATAGTTGCGAAATCAGCGGAAGAAACATGATGAATATTCGTTGCCCCACTAATATCTTCCCATGTAGAACCATTTGTTGAAACGGATACTGAGTACGTTAATGCACCGTCTGCAGTCGCCGTTGCATTGCTTGAGGAACCAGTTGTTGCTCTGTAATTGAACACTACTCTGGGATTATTAGCGCTTAGGGTAACGTAAGGAATTGTTACGCTTGCCGTTATTGGATAATTGCCACTGAGTGATGCCCGTAAACACGCAGAATTATTAATACCACCCGATGAAATTCTCGAGAAATTACTGTAAGTCCACCCAGCAGGAGTACTTGCATTGGTAAAATTTTCAGAGATAAAACTCGGCGCGTTTTCCGGGATTTCGTGTTTTTTCGGTCTTTCCGGTAAATTTTCATCGCATGACGCCAACAAGGCGCTAATAAAAACTGTAAATACTATTGTTCTAATATATTTTATCATAACTGTTTTATGTTTTATTGTTCGTTAAATTATTATTTTAGTTAAAATCTGAAAGCCAATCCAACGGAATAATTATTGAAACGCCATTCGTCAAAGCGTTTGTGTCTCATCTCGCCGTTAAGGATAAATCTGGAGCCTAATAAAATGTCTATTCCGCCGCCGTATGTGTACACAACATAGTTGTCATCATATATTGCGCCCAAAATAGCGCCGCCCAGAGCGCCTATTCCACCCAACGGATATATCGCAAATGGTTTGCCAAAAGGTATAAGCAAGTGTGCGTAGAAACTGAAATCCCAAAAATCTTCGGAATATTTTGTAATATTGTCATACGCTAATGCCAACCGGAAGTACCAGTTACCTCCCCCAAAGTATGTATAAGGCTTGTTGCCGTACATTAACTTCGCGCCGTAACCAATTCCATTGTTGCCCAAAATCATATTTCCCCCTAACGCTAATTTGCGAGGTCGGTTAGGGTCTTTCGGCTCTCTTGGTTCACTTTGGTTTGCACTATCTGTAGCGGGTTGGATTATTTCCCGCTCTCCGTTTTCGTAATTGATTGCAAACACTTCGTTTCTTGATATCGCTATGGTCGGCCCATCAAGGTTTTCAAACAGTTTGTACCTGATTTCGGTTGAACTTA
>Ga0099364_10001997_pt1 | contig 32862 bp, 48 predicted proteins | sample TergutTh196P3_FD_73070 | JGI IMG/M metagenome (GOLD analysis project Ga0099364, IMG submission 73070) | Microcerotermes parvus P3 segment gut microbial communities from Pointe-Noire, Republic of the Congo - Th196 P3 | ecosystem: Host-associated > Arthropoda: Insects > Digestive system > Gut ... | reverse complement strand
AACTTGTTTTCTCCGAACTGCTCATTGTCCCATCTGCCATCGCTATCACAATACTGCCTAGCCTTTGCATCTTGCGTATCTTGCCTGTGCATGCCAAAGTCAAATACTTGTGGGGTATAACGAGGTCACCCGACACCCAAACAAAACATTCTAACAAGTTTTAGAAAAAATGTGAACCATCCAAAGATGGTTCACATTGTCGAGGATTCGAGCCATCTGCTGGATTTGCCTACCCACCCGACAACTGCCTCGCTACTATACAGGCGAGACAGTTTTTTGCAAGAGAGGTAGGGTGTCACCCGACACCCGACACCTAACCCTTACGCTTACGCTTACGTAGTCCACTAGAAAATTATAGGAGAACCCGTTGTGGACGGGTATTGCGGCTGCGTCGGGGGCGCAGGCTGCTGATACTGCTGCGGTGGCGGGGCTTGTGCCTGTTGCTGATACTGCTGTGGCGGTGGCGGGGCAACGGGGGGTAAACCTGCCGCAGGCGGGTAAAAACCGCCCTGCTGCGGGGCTTGTGCCTGCGTCGGCAACGTTGCCCCTTGTGGCGGCACAGGCGGGGCAGGGGGCGGGTAAACGCCGTCCGGCAGCCCTGAATTCGTCATCATATCTAAATGCGGCGAGTAGCCTGTATCTGCCGTACTGTGCGACCCAAACAGATGCGGACACATCGCCCGAATCTCCTCGTACTCCAAGCAGTGAATCAGTTCTGTAAACTGATAGCACAGTGGCGACCATTGGGCTGGGTCGTACTTCGTCTGACGTTGTATGAATTCGATTCCCACTACGTCCATGTAGTCGTTGCCGTCGAACTTATCCGACTTCAGTATGAGTTTCAACGTCATGCCCTGCTGCCAGTCGGCGAACAACCGCTTATAGTGGTCGTTGGGGTCGGGACTAGACAACGCTACCGTGAGTATTTGCCAGAACCCGCTTTTCGCTTTCGGACTCGCCCCGATGTTATAACAATACACAGAGTTCTGGTGGTCTGGATGCATTTTACGAGGAAGTCCGGCATCGTCGACGGGAACGACGTTTAGAAACGCCCGCTCTTTCGCATGGTTCTTTGACCAGAACTCCTTATCTTCACGAGGTCGCATACGAATGGCTTCACAAATAGGGCATGGTTTTCCGAACGTCCCCTGCGGACATGTGATGATTCCCGTTGGAAGTCGATGGACTGCTGCACGTCCGTAAACGGGCTGGACGATTGTCGGTAGCACGTCCATCTTGAAAATCGCATGATCCGGGGATTGCGGAAATTCCAATGTCTGGAGTTGCGACTTGAAAATCAAGTTGGCGAAGTTCGACTGACTGGCGGCTGCCTGATTCGCAGCCATTGATTGAGTGAAATCAATAGACATAATAACTTTCCTTATCAAAGGTGGTATGGTGTAGTGGCTACTTCTGTCACATGACTTGTTGAAGTCTCTGCACACTACTATCACACTGATATAGAAAGAGTTATGAAAGAATCAGTCGAAGGTTAATTCCAACTACTCGCCCACTTATTTACAAGGAATGCATTACCGGGATTAAGAACCATACTTTCTTTATACTGCGGAGATGGTGAAGTAAACCGACAGCCTGCAAATTTATAAACATTGAAAAAATCTGTTATTCCAGAACTAACTTCACGAGGTTCGGTATAAAACGGGCTAACGCACTGTAACGCCGTACAACCTGCAAACTGATGAGCGCAGAACGCCGTTCCCGTTTCTGTTATATGAAAGGGCTCTGTATAGTCTTCACTGACGTACTGAAGCGAACTACATTCTGCAAATTTATAGCGATTATAGTCGTCGCCACATGCCGTAATAGATTGCGGTTCGGTAAACTTCCCTATTATATGAGGTAAAGATGAACACCCGCAAAACATACGATACCCGAACATATTTCCTGCGATGTTTACCGTCCGCCAGTCGGGGTGATATGTTATTTCGGCGGTCTGTAAACGAGTACAGCCGTCAAACCACGACCTAAATGCATTATTACCTGTGTTCGAACAGTCGCTACATACCATCTCCGGCGTTAAGACCGCCCTCACGCCGACTACCTTTTCTTTATTCTCCGCCGTATTCCATAGTTCTCGTGATTCAAATGATTCAACGAATCCATAGCCCCGCAACCATCCAAACGATAAGGGATAGTTTGAGCGGGGGCGGACGACTACCCGCATATGATGCTGGGGCGTATATCTCGGAACGTGCTTATAGTAACGGGCTTGAGCATGTGAGCAGGGCAGTTCACATAAATGAAACGCACGAGTCTGTAAATACGTGACTACGGCTTCCTTGCAAAAGTCCATACTGATATTTACTTCGGACGGGCATGCCAACCTGACAGTCTTGAATGCTTCAAGTGGTTTGATTTCTAACCGATACGTTGAAATTTCATCGAGCGTTAAATCGTCTTTTATAGGAAAAACTGCAACACACTGATAGATGAGCAGTACGTCATTTTCGATATGTGGCGGTGTGTATGAAAATTTAAACACACCCGACTGACGGTCGAATGTTATACTCTGGTGTATCCCCACTCTATGGTCAACATATGCCCCTTCTCGTGTAACGCTTACCCAGTAAGGTAAATAGCCGTAGTTATTAGTCGTCGACAGCGGGACTGCCGTTGTAAACGCATACCGGCTATCAAACTCCTCCACGTCTTTCAAAAAAACGATAGGCTCGTTCAAGCGTTCCGGTATTTTTTGTATGAAAATTCCCGTACTACTTCGCCCTGAATACCCTCGAAAATTTCCGTAAAAATTACCGTCTACGTAAATATCCCAGAGGTATTCGGCACTCGAACCTGCGGAAGTTAAACCTCCCGTCGGTAAATACCATTCATACCCATCAATCAAAAACTCCACATATTCTTCGTCCCGATGCTTAACACTATTGAACTTCATGTGAGTTAATGACCCGACAGGATTATCAAAATACTTTTCAAACGCTAGTTCGTAGTTAAGATTCGGGGCTTTTAAACCCGTCGGCATTACGCCATGCATATCCTGCAAAGAAATGCCAAATAACCCGCCTGTTCCGTCAGTTTTATTCTGAAGCGTTGAAAGCCGGGGCGTTATACGAAAGTTGCAGTGCTGGCGAGGAATACACGCCGTCGAATCACAACGCTGCTGTAAATGGACAGATGGTCGATGTAGTGGTTCAATCATGGTTAATAGTGAAATAAATATCGTCAAAACCGGAAAACGCTAATGCAGATTCAATAATGGAATTATGCATAAATCGAAATCCTTGATGCAGTTGTACTTGTAATTCATACCTGCCTATCATAGGGTCGACTAGCCGTCGTACAATATCATAATACAAAGGAGTAAACCTATCGACATTCACACCGTTTTCAAATATATTTTCCCACGTTGCACACGGGATGCCGAAACCTCGTTCAGTCGCTAGTGAGAACAACACGTCAAAAAACATATCATGAGTTTGTATTCTAAATACACCACGAGACGGCGACGTGGGAGTAAGATTAACTACCTTATGCGTCCACCCCTCATACAACTTTACCGCCCCGTCGTCATCTAGCAGTGCATTGGCGTAAACATATCGACGGGATTTAGAAACGCCTTTGCAGTCTATTATCATTAAATCACCGTGTTCGGTATCTTCAAATGTAAACGGATAGTCGTCATGCGACGGGTCGAACGCCGTTGTTACCATAAAACCATACGTCTGTGCCTGCCCCCGCAGTTTTGTAAAATATCTGTCAGTTGGCGGCAGTATTTCGAAGTACGACGTTGTTTTTTCATTTACAACGCCCGACAAAACAGGGTCGATACTCTCGCCGAATTTATTCCGCATCGGATATTTATACGTCGTTGTCTGCTCCCGTAAAACACTTACAAGAATATGTGGCGGAATCGGTTCGCCTACGGCTTGTTTCGGACACAAACATAAATCATACCCGTATTGTGCGGATTCCACGTCCGTCGTCGTAGCCCATGTTATTCCCGAAATATCAGACGGGATATTAGGCGACCAGCGAAACGGACACGGCGAACCATCGACGTACTGATACTCGTAAGAATTATCTACATACCGCTGAATGGGGGGGACGTTCCCTGAACTCGCCCCCCGCTGGTTCGCATACTCCCGTCTCGACAGGAAATGGGCTTCCGTCTTCACCAACTCCCGTCGTAAAATGTAAAGAGGGTCACCTCGATTATTTCGCTGCTCTTCGCCAGGCAGTCGATACTGGACATTTCCCTCTACATCATAATACCGCTCACCACCCATGTATGTGGCATGTAAAGGGAAGTAACGCTTTCCTTCAATAGCAATAGTGCCGACGCACATGGCGTTGTTAGACGATAAACTCCGCTGTACATCTTCATTGGAATAATAAGTACCTGCGACATCCGTCCCTGCGAAATTCGGTTTTACAAGAGGCATGAGCATCGGCAAACACGGCTCCATAACCATAGCCGTCTCGTTCTCTGAACAATCCATAAAAATATCATAACCGTGCCGAGATTGTGTCAGAATGACCTTATTGCCCTGACGTACCCGCACCCTCGTCGAATTAGTCGCTGTAACAATCCGTGCTGTAGGCTCAAGCATATAACGTATCGACCGGCTCACCGACTGAACTGCCGCGCCTTTCACGTCTTCTACAACGGGAACCATCCGTAAAACCGTGAAACTAAAAGACCCGTTCAAGGGCGGCACATCTTCATTTGCCCGCCCGAACACATACGGCAGATACTCTCGTCGACATAGTTTATTAAGATGTGCTGACGAATATGTAGGCATATTATCGCAGAATGGCGGTTTTTACCGCCGGTGTTAGTGTTTCAGTTACAGTAAATACATGATGACTGCCAGACTCCGTCGACATTTTACCTTTTACAATGTAAGGGAAATCTGATTCGTCAAACGACCATATTGCCCTGAAGTTGGAATCAAAGTCATAGTTTTTGTACGTCGGATTCTGCGAAGCAACGGATAGGCGAGATATTACACACGCCATTACAACATGCGAGGATTCTTTTGGTTTCTTTGCGGGTAAAAACTCATCTAGTTCAAAATCTAGCGACTCTAGTAGACACATAACTTCTTCTGTTACGGCTATTTTCTGTTTCCGCTGAATCGGATGGTCAACTGGACAGTCGGGCAACGGAAACCACTGCTCGTCATATAATTTAGGCTTCTCCAGATTACTCTGTAACTTCAGCCATGAATCCGACACATCGATAAGTTCGTCGGCGTTCACATCAATCATGACAGTCAACGACTGTCCTACAGCATTAAAGTAGGCTGTCATAATAATCAAAAAATAGGGTGTAATGTACGAACCACACGTATACTGGAGTTGCCTATCTGCTGATGTAACGTTGTCAACGGCTGCATGCGAGAGCTGCTTAACGGAGATGTTCCTGTGCGGACTAACCGCCAGTTACTCGCTGCTACAATGTCGTTATCAAATACCTGCACAAACACCGTATAGTCAGTGTCGGGTGTAAGGGATTCAACTACTACCGGCGAAGTCCCTGCTATTTCAATCACAAACGAATCTTCTGTAATGGAATGTATGACTATTGAAAAATTCACAGGATGTACATACGCCCGCTCGTATCGAAAATTAACATTATGTCCTATAACCTTGACCACTATCCCTTTAAAGACATAAACAGGAATTGGATCAAAAAATACCCGGTCGCTGTAAATACCAGACGTTAACCCTACTCCCTGAAGCGAGTATAGCGACTGGGGCTGATGCGGGTATGGAGCGGGTATTAGAAACGCATTCTCTAAAAGCAGTCCCGAAACAGGTACGCCGTCTTGTGACACGTAATAACCTACGTCGTCCGCCATCTCCCACAACAACATCGCACGAGCCCCTGCTAGTAACGGAACATGGACTACCGGGGGCGACGGACGAGACCAGCCCTCCGTTTCAATAAAAGCCGTCTGTTGTGTATAGCCTAGCGGTAAGGACATCTATCTTACTGTGCAAAAAGCAGGATCAAAAACAAACTCTCGATTAAACGCCCCGCACGGCGTTTGTATGTCGATACGAATACGCTGTGGGCGGGTACTTTTGTTTTGTATCGGACGGGTAATAGGCTGTTGCGTTAAATTTATCAACCCTAACTCCTCTATCCGCAATCTATCGTTAACATAAACCCGCAAGTCATACGGTATATGCTGTTCCGACAGAATTCCATTAAAACTCACGAGATAATCACAGTTCATTATAAAAATCAAAAAGAATTTCGCCGTAAATTGTTTGTAACGTGCCTGTTCCCACAAACGCTTCTAAACGGGTACTAAAACTATCCTGCACCGTCAGCACAGTATCGTCTGCCGTTTGTTTGTAAAAATAGGTATTGTGTATCCGATTCGCATTAATATCCGTCCGAAATACAATCGGCAGATTTTCAATGGATGGCGGAACGACTCGATATGCCTGTATGTAAAAAATCCGCCCAGCCGTCGTCGAATTATCAGGCGGAAGCGTAACAGGTATTTTCATTTCCAACGAATTATCACTTGTGTTTTTTACCGTCAACAAGTGCTGACCATGCATTATTTTTGACGAATCGTGCAATATACGGGCTTTCAACGCATCGTCACACAAGATTTCAACATGACTAATAGGCAAAGTACTTACAAGAGGTATATGCCCCGCCGACACGCCCGAAACAGTAGAAATCACCGGCGTATCAGGATTTAACAACGCCTGCTTGTTCGTTATAAACGAAACGGCATAGAAATCCAAATAGTTAATTGAAAGCGGTGAAATACTACCATCATTCTGCAAAACATTAATAACTACCTGATAGACATGTGCATCCTGCCCCTGCGCCATTTCCAATTGAAATCCTGCAATATGCCGTCCTTCAAAGTCCAACGTTGCGGTAAACGTCCCGTCGCCGTTGTCAATCATCGCAGCAACCGCTGCCTCCGCACACGACCAGCGTGCAAAAAATGCCGCATCCGCAGTGAATGTTACCGTGTAGACATTATACCACAGTTTCAATGCATCATAGTTCTGAATTCTATACGACACACTTCGTAACTCGTCTTCATCGTACATGTCCATGAAATCAAAAACGAGCGAAAACGAATAGTCTCCATGCAAGATAGCAGGCTCGTCCCGCTTAACTTCACTTACTATAAAATGTAAATTCTCTGTAGTATTTACGTCCAGATTACTGGCAGGGTCGTCCCCGCCTAGAAAGACTTCCTCTAGCGGAATCAATTCATAATTTTTTGGAAACTGAATTAACTCAACGTTTGACGTGATAACCGTCTCATACCCATACTCACCCGACGGAAGTAAAAACTCCTGCACTTCCCCCGTTATCTGGGTATTCGACGGCAACGTTTCACAGGCTTTATCTGTTTTTATATTGTGGATGACCAGCGGAAACGTCCGTTCAAATACGTTAAGAACGTCATCCCCATACCCCGCCTGAAGCGTTATTTCCAACCGCCGCTGCTGCCGCCCACACGCATTTATCAGCGTAAATACAACGTAATACGTACCCGCATCCTCATAGTCATGCGTCAAATCAGGAGGCGTTGTAAGTTGCAGGAACTCCGAAGTCAAACCATCCCCCCACTCCACCGTAATAGAGTACGGCATCTCCTGCGGAACTTCAGGATAATCAGTTAAATCAAGATGAACTCGATATGCCATAGGTGAGGCTGTAACGGAAGAGACTACTCTGTTATAGAGGCTAGGGTGTCACCCGACACCCTAGCCTTTTTCAAAGAAAACCCATTCATTCACCCCAACAACGTACAGACACAATACTACCGCCCCGGTTCGATTATTCTCTACAAACACATCCCGGTTAACATATATCTCATACGGATAGTCCTGTCTGATTTTTCCATACGGCTCGTAGCGGTAAATCGGATAGTCAGGCATCGGCACCCGCACAATCCCCGCAGACGACGACGTGAGCGTATCAATATCGCCAAAATCAACTAACTCAAACACGTTAAAAATGTTTGTATAATTCGCCAATATCTGCCGTAACTCCGACAACTCCGTCGGGGCTAAACACCGCACGGCTTTGACTTGATACGTCGGATACTCTAACGCTATATTTGCAATCATAAATCTACCCCTTTTTATTAGCGATTCTCGCAAGTTGTTTTGCATATTTCGGCATCCGTCGCCGACAGACGGATACCGCCTTATCGTCCAACCGACCGCCGCTCAACAATTCTTCGGCATACGGCGACAATACCGCCGCATCCGGTTTATTGAAACCACGCTTATTTTTATGGACAGTTTCGGCAGCCATCTTTTCGTCAAACGTCTGACAAGCGTGTACGGCAATCACCGCCCGAAACAGCCAGTAGTTATCGGTGAGCAGTTTTTGCTTAATAAAATCCGGCGTAAAACGTTGTGTCATTGGTTCATCTCCGTAAAGGTTTAATGAACGATGGACGGCGTTTTTTGCAATGAAGGTTTTCAAAACGTTAAGTCTTTAAACTTGTATTTTTGTATGAGTACTGACGGGCATGGTTGTCCCAAAACGTCCGCTTGTATGACTTTCGCCGGAATCCCCGAAAACGCCGCTGCATCGTCAAAAGAATAAAAAAGATATTCTCGCCCAGTCGCCAGTTCCGTTACCCCGATACACAAACCATCGTCACCCTCAACCCCGTGATGCAGAGTTCGCCATTCAAGATTCTCAACACAGTTATCGTCCCGACAGCGGTTTTTATGATGCACTTCATGGTGTTTTCTGGGATTCGGTATAAACGCCGTCGCCACGAGCCTATGAACTCTGAACATTTTACGCTTACATTCCTTATACAAACAAATTCTCGTATAACCATCCTTATCATACTGTAGGCTCAAACACCGCTGGACGTTCTCCGACCAGACACGCCCTCGATTGCTTATCTGATATAAGCCCTCATAACCCACAACCGATAGCCAACGCTCCTTAACCATAAAACATTTTAGACTACGACTCTGCGTACAAAATCGACATGAGTTCATCGACTATTTTCTGCGGAGAAGTTACGCCTCTAAAATACGCCACCACATCGTCTTTATAAATGATGGTCGTAGGCACACTCTCCACCAAAACACCAAATGTTTTATCAGGAGTCGGTACGGCTATATCGATTTCGATATCATCTTCAATGTCCGCTTCTTTAATAGCGGCTAAAACCTGTGCTATGAATGGCTTGCACGCACTACAACGAGCCGTGGTAAAAATAATCAGTTTCGGTTTCATAATTAAACATCATAGAGTTCATTGTGAACTTTATCAGTCAACAACTCACATAACCGCTCAAGAAGCACTACAACAGTGTCTAATTTCTCCTCAATACGTTGCACGTTCTGAACGATGGCAGTCAGCGTATCTGGCGGGGTGTCGGGTGACACCCTAACTGGCTGATTCTTTTTATCCGGCTGCTGCCGTTTATCAAACACCTCTTTCCGAAAGACGCTAATATCTTTCGGGGCATTTATGCCTAACCGAACAACCCCATTCTTGCCTACGTTAACAACAGTAATTTCTATGTCATTTCCAATAACAATAGACTCATCAATATACCGGGATAAAACAAGCATCGTAAAACTTTTATAAAGTGGTTCACGTGATTATAGATATAGGTGTCATCCGACACTCTAGCCTTTTCAGTCATCATCGTGCCATAGTTTTTTCAAATCTTCCAGAGCCTGATTTAAAACCTGCAACTGTTCAATCAAACTCCGCCTCTCCTTTCGAGACGGCAGACTATCGCCTTCAAGGATTTTAATAACGGTTCTGATAGAATTCTCGGCAGAAATCAACCGGTAATTTACACGAAAGTAGTCATCTTTGGTTGCCATGCTACGTTGTAGATTTAGGTGGTCTAAACATCAACTGAACGTTGGTATTTACAGAAGGCAAAACTACCTTCGGCAATTCGACTGTTACAGGCACGACTACTTCAGGAATTATTACTGACGGCATCGCCGTAGGCAACTTAACACCTTTTTTCAGATGCACTTCACTATATTTTTGAAGCGGCGAATAGCAGAATAAACAACATCCTAACGTCTTCGCAAACGCCTCGCTACAACAGAAGAAGTCTACAGAAAAGTCAGTAAGGCACCGAGGACATGTAAAAGAAAACCGCTCTATACACTCGTCACACCACAGTTTATACTTTCCCGGCGAAATATAAACACGAAACGGAGCCATCGCTGCGTCGAAACTATCTTCAATGACCGTCCCATGCATTTCCATTTTACCGGAACGGCATTTATCGCAAGTATGCTTGTACAGTTGTGCCATAGAATTTAAGATCAAACACGTTTAACAAAAAAGAAACGTGCAAAAGTGCAAGGAAGGCAGGATGACCGATTTTAGAATTATGAAACGTAATCCAACTTCTTTTTGTTAGAAACTTTTGGAGATAAATTTGTATCTTTACCGTTATTCGTATAAAAATACGGATCATTGAAAGATTCTTCAGCGGTAGGACACGGCGTTTGAAAATACTGGAATACATTTGCCTTTACAGCCTTATGGTTTGAATCACCATCAACGCACGGATGTATCGGCGAATACCATTCGAAAACACCACCCCACTCGCTCACGAAGAGAACATCAACGCCCTTTTCCCGCATTTCGTTTTTGAAATAAACAGAAAACAAATAACGATCAACCTTAATGTCCGGTACTTCATTGCCACAACTATCACGAGTATACGTCGCACTTTTTGCGGATTCGTCCTGTTGAATTCGCAAAATGAATTCATGCGGGTTAGACATCGGAAAGGAAACGCCCGTCACAGGATGATAAAAATCATCGCCCACTAAATGAGTTGCGGCGGAACAGACTTCGTCGTGCGACGAATTAACGCCTAATTCATAAATAGAAGGATTCTCTGCACGCACATATCGGTTAACAACGTGTTGCCACTTATCGCAATGCTTGTCGTGTGGAATCCGACAGTAGACTAAAATGGGTTTACCCGGCAGTGTCGCAGACGACTGCGTCTGTGTATTGGCGGTAAGCCTTTTTCCAAATAAAAAAGCACCGACTGCTAAAATACCCGTTTTGAGAAAATTTCTACGCTTCATGGTTGTAGTATTTTTGTTTGAGTTCATCGTAAGTTTGGTTGATATCTTGGAAAATTCCACGCTCGACTAAATCGACACAGATTGTTTTGAAAGCATCCTCCTGCCATTCTTCTAATTTATCAGGATGGTCAGGGAATTCCAACCCTTCGTTCTGATTGTATTGTTTGAGAACGTCAAACATTATCAGAAATAACATGTCACTGTAAGAGCGCATTTGATTTTAGTGGTTAGTGGTTATTCATTATAGTCTTTTGTATTTAACTATCAATCTTATTTTCAAACAGTTCATTCATTACTTCTCGCATATCTGCTGCATGTTCCTTACTAAATTCACGCATTCGTTCAAATTCTGCAACCATTTCTTTTCGTTCTTCTTCTCGTTGCTTGCCTACTTCTTGAAAGACTTCAAACAACTGCACGAAAAATGCATCGTAAGCCGCCGCCACTCTAAACGCCTGCACGTAAGACGCACCGACACCATCGTCCCGAACATACTGCATATGTTCGCTAGGAGTAGGCAAATTCTTAAATGCCTCGTGATTTGCAGACAACCCGCCCCATTCTTTTTGAATAACCGATAAAACCGGCTTTCCAACTTCAAGGATATTGTGAATTTCTGCAACGTGATTTATGTCGTATTCGTTCATTTTAACTAACTCTCAATTCCACACACAATGTGATCATATGCTTTCATATAGCGCATTTGCCAATCCATTCTACAGTACGACCAGTCCGCCTCCCATTCGCCATACGTACCAGCACTATCAAGGTCGCCACGAGTTATAACGACTTTATCGTTTTCTTTAGCGAACCAGTATAACGGCACATTTATTATAGGTTTACCATTCACAGTTCGCTCTGATATTAAAACCTGCAATGCTAAAAACAAGTCTTGAGATTGAGTTTCGACAACAACCTTTGTACCATAATCAACAGCATGCATAATTGCCGTTGCAATATCCATCAATTCCCTAATATACAACTTTCCTTCTGGATTTTCAAGATAAACTACTGCAAAATCTTCGGGATTGTCTAGCGTGCGAACGATCTGTTCCTTGTACTGTAACACAGACTCATCATCCGTTAAATAACCATGCATTACTTGCAGACACGTTCCACGCCGAAATTTCGAGCCTAACAAAGACAATATCGTTTTTGTTTTCCCGGTGGCGTTATGTCCGGCGAAAATAGTAATGTCACCAAATTCAATATCATCAATCTTTATTTCGTTTGTCATGGTAATCTCCTCATTGAAAAGAAACTGGATTTTTAATGGATTTTGGAAATTTACACGCTAACACCCGTTCTCTAGCAAATTCTACAAAACTAGCGTCACCGTCGGCGCATAAGTAATTCCTGCCTAACTGAAAAGCAGCAACGGCGGTCGTTCCCGACCCTACAAAGCAATCCAAAACCACGTCGCCTTCATTCGAACTAATAGCGATTATTCGCTTTATCATTTCAACCGGTTTCTGGGTGGGATGGAATTGCTTATTTACTTTACCACGAGTACGGTCGGCATGTTTCGCCGACGGAAAATGCCACACGTCCCGCACACGTGCGCCGTTCGGATTAGGAAACCATAACTTGCCGTCTGCAGACTTCAACCCCGTTTTCATGGCTGACCGCATTCTCGCAATTTCCAAATACGGCTCATACGCCATGCTAACGTTGAACGCATTTTCCTCCGACTTTGTAAAGAATAAAATTGTTTCGGATTTGCGAGGGAATCGCCTGTTACCTGCTACATGCCCATCCTTCTTATCCCATGTAATCCAGTTCTGAAAAATCAGACCCCGCTTCAATAAATGATGGAAAATAAACGCAGAGTTGTATGGGGTATTAAATACGTACAGCGAACCCGTCGACTTCAACGTGCGAATGACCTCGTCCAGCCATTTACACGTCCATTCCATAAAATCCACATGCGAATGAAATGTGTCCCAATCCCCCTTGCTCATATTATACGGCGGGTCGGTTACAACTAAATCAACCGAGTCGTCGTCAACTTGTTTCAAAAAATCAAAACAAGTTAAGTGATGTATGGTGTTAAGCGAAAGCATTACTTATTGTGATACTCCCCGTGCTAAAGCACGGGGCTTCTTGTTCTCGCTTCATCGACCCTGCCTCCCTTTCGAGACGGTCTTACATGGTCTCCACGAACAGTGGCATCCCACTGCTTTATATTAACGGCAGCGTTAACATCTCTATCGTGTACTACACCGCACACAGGACACTGCCACTCTCTTTCCTGCAATCCCAGTTTTCTGTCTAATTTATGCCCACAAGCACTGCAAATATGACTGCTGGCATACCATCTATCAACTTTAATGATTAGTGTACCATACTTGCTGGCTATAAACTCAAGTTTGTTAATGAACCCGCCGAGAGCCAAATCAGAGGCTTTTCTACCCCACAATCTAACCCAACCTAACAAACACAAATCTTCAATCTTGATGATTGCGTACTGTTTACAAAGACTATGAGCAAGTTTCCATTGCCAATCGTCCCGTTGCCATGCTACGTGAGCATGGAAGTTAGACAATCTTTGTACTGCCTTTTTACGGCGATTGCTTCCCTTTTTGCGTCTACTAACGACTTTAGAAAGTTTACGTAACTTCTTTGCGTTTTTAAACAAAAATCTAGGACTCTCAACCTTTTCTCCGCTGTCTAATGTGATAAATGTTTTTAACCCAAAATCCACACCAGCCTCACCATTACAGTTGCGTGCTAGGGGTTTTGGATCACAATCACACGTTATAACAACGTAGAAATGATTGTTGTATCGTTTTAAACGTACCGTTCTTACCTTGTCTTTCGGATATGCTCTGTGCTTTATGAACTTATAGGAACCTACCTTATTGAAAACAAAAACATCGTTCTCTATGGAATAACCACATTGTTTGAATACAATGGACGTATCGTCAAATCTGTTCTTAAACTTGGGTGGTCTTTTCTGTACTCCTTTGAAAAATCTCTGATAGGACTCATCCAGTTTTTGTATAATTCCCTGTACCGACTGACTGTTTAACTTTTGCCAATAAGGATTTCTCTTACGCTTCTTGGCTATAAAAGAACACATTTTCGTACAAGAGATGTACTTACCCGTCCATTCATAATACTTTCGTTGCAGCATTATCGCATAATTCCAAATACAGTTTGACGTAACTATCAGTTCGTCCAACTGCTTCGTTTCTTTGTCCAAGATTCGATATTTGAAATTAAGCATGCCGTTATTATAGCGTTAGTCGTCTTACGGCGACGCACCTTATATCCTACGCCCTAAAGGGCGAGGCTTTACGGTGCTTATTATAGAAAAGACAGTGTTCATGGCAATTATTCTGAACGAACTGTTTTTACGAACTCTTCGGCTGTTATCTGATAACCGATAGGTACTCTGCCTATTTGAAACTGACCACATAAACAAGTCATAACACCGTTGTCTTTTCGAATTCGAATGTGCGGTGGATTCTTTGCAAAGTCATTTTTAAGAAAAACATGAACAGAATCTTCTTTATGAAAATTCCAGCCTTCACCACAATTCTCTGCAAGAACATTAAGTACCTCACCAACATCAAATCGTTCCATATTGATATCCTGAATTCTACTGTTCAAAGCCTAATGTTCCGAAGTGGTAAACTCTAGTTATTTTAGAAACGGAAACAAACGTTTTTTTACCGTCTTTTGTTATCCAAATTCCTTTACCTAAACCGCCACTACCTCTTGAAACATAACGCTTCTTACCAAACCATACCAAGTCACCAGGCTGAATGGCATACCGTTTCCTTCGAATCGCTATCTGCTTACCAGGCTTCTGAACTTGAAGGCTACGATTATTTCTACGTCGTTCTGCCAACCTTAATGGTTTCGGAATACTCTGGGCAGTTCCCCCAGCAATTACAAAAGCATCTATGTAATGTACCTTCGGCAATCCGAGTTCATTCCGTTTAGCAGATGTTTCATAGCCAAACGTTTCAATAACATCTGGAAAATGTTCAAACAATCGTTTACGAAGTATGTTCATAAACGTCTCGGCTTTGTACTGCTTATTCTTTTTCAACTTACTGAAGTCGTTTTTAGCATGCATGGTGCGATGGCACTTCTCATGAAGTAACGCCATGTTACTAGGTTTATCAGTTCCACCTTCACTACGTTGTCTTATGTGATGCATCTCAATCCGCTCACCCTTCTGAATCTGTTTACCACAGTACTGACAAAGTCCATTCTCTCTGGCAAACAAATAATTCCGAAGATTGATGCGGTGTAATACACCCTGCTGATAGCCAACGCCTGAAATGTTAGGGTCATTCAACTTCTGAATGTCAAAACTCGCACCCTCAATTCTCACTTCAGACACCGGACATATCGACTTTAACTTCTCAATCGTCTTTATGTGACGACTTATCCGTCGCTCAACACTAGGCGGCAACTTGCCCGCCCTGCGGGAACTTGCCCGATTGTCAAACCGAGCAGGACGATAACGACACTTGCGATTACGCCTCGAACGACGATACATAGCACGATCCGACAATCGACTGGACATCTTATTGTCCAACTTGATTTGACCTACAGCGTAACATACCAAACCTACCAATGCAAAACCGATAAACGCATAACCACAATCAACGCCCAACGTAATAGGCTGCGTCCTACCTCCAGTCTCATAGTTTAACTTAATCGTAAAAAATGGTCTCGCAGAGACCACTACCGCCTTACCTTCCTCTAATAACTTCCGAGCCTTTCTGGGCTTACAAGGCATCAAAGGTTCATTCTTATTCGAGAGAACGAACACCCTAGTCTCATTTGCAACAAGGAATTCCTGTCCGGGATGAGACTCCCGTTGATCCACCTCGGCATGATACAACCTAGTCCTGGCAGAACTAACCGCCACTTCCGACGCACTACCCCTTTGAGGATTGTTTAACCCCGGAATCACAGAGCAACCGGCTGGTGGAGCACCTGTCGGTGTATAAAACTCTGATTGTATCGTCTGTTTCTTAACCATAATAATAGTTAAAAGTAACCGCCTAGACCACTAACTAATCACCATATTTCACTAGGAAAACCTAGATTAACGAGGACTAGTCAAAGACCATAATTACTTTTCAAACAATGAGTTAAACAAAGGACGCTCACGTTTAGTTTTCATTTTATGTTTAAGGTAAGCGTCCAAAGCCTTCTCGAATATCTCTGGAAAAACAACGTTATATTTTCGCATCAGGGCATACACACAATCACTTAAAACAAACAAGCGGTCATCTTTCTGCAACAATGAAATAAACTTTTTAGGAAGCCGGTCTTGAAATTTTATGTAAGCAGTGGTGCTATGACTATCATGCTTACATGGTCTATCTGACCAGGGTGCATCCGTGCCTTGACATGAATACTCGGTTTGAAAACCTGCATCATTCAAACGTGTCACGATTCCCGCAATCCTAACATCAATTTCACCAGTCGATGGTTCGTAAACGTCATGTTTCACATTAAACAATTCTCTAAAATGCTCATCCTGACAAAACCGGTTTAAAAAACATTCATAAACCTTATCGGTGTACTCTGTTATTAAAAAACGCTTACGATAGCGTTCTTCAATGCCACCCGCATCATAAACCGTTATGTAACAATCATAACAACTTTCTTCGTTACCTTTTATAAAATCCGAAGTTTCGGCGGTTAAATTAAACTCTACGCGTTTACATTCTTTGCGTAACTTTCGTACAGTTTTTTCTTCTAAAAGTAAGCCCATGATGTTTTATAGAAAAGCAGGGTGGCTGTGGCGAACCGAATCCGCCACAACCAACCATGCTCACACAAAGGAGTCATGACCGAAGTCATGACAGTTTTTTGCGGAGTTCATCCGCAAATTCAGGTATATCAGTGAAGTATTTATCTTTCCACTCTTCGACAATATCACCGTCGGCATTATTTAAGGAAAACATACCACGACACTGCCCATCGGAACAGAGATATAAATCACCACCATCAAACTTCTGCATTGACGGGAAGCACCACTTGATGTCGAAAAACATCAAATCGTCCTCTCCGGCATCGTCCCAACTCTCCCAAGTAAACAAGGGGATTCCAAACAAATGTTCGGTCTTCTTATCGACATCTCTCATCTTTTTCTAGGGGTTACGTCCTTACGGACTAGGTTTACATGCACTCCGCAAGAAGTACAAGCAGTTTTTCAAGGTCAGGGTCAAGATATTCCCGTGCCTCCTGTTGTTCAATTATTTTTCGAACAGGGTTGTATACTCGAACCTCATCGTCGGTTTTTTTACTTTTCAACCGAAGCGGGGGTAATGCGGGATTGAGATGAAACAACACCGTATCAAACTCACCGAGCGGAAACGTCCCACCTACTGCTGTCATAGTGGCTTGTGGCAAGCACAAGTCCCTAACTACTAAATCGTAGTGTACGTCGATGTATTCGCCGACTTCGGTGCCATGCCAACGAATGTACAACGGCTTATCCCCGACCATGCCGACGACTGCGTCAACATCGACTTCGATACCTTTGTCAACTATCAGGATAATAGCAGGCTTGCCCCGCTGCGCTCCGTTAAAGTATAAACTCTTGGTCATTTGTTATTTCCTTTGTGTGAATTAACTACTTACCAGTCCAACTAAATTTTTGCAAGAGAGGTTTGACGTTTATAGTTCACATATAATTACCGGCAAATCTTTCCAATTCTCTTCAATCATTTTTTCAATAGTCGTCCAATCACCTCCTGCGAGTCCTGCACCAAACTTCGGGGCGATTATTCGGAACGGCGGAGCCCACGACGGGCTACAGTATTTCAGCACATAATACATACATGAAGATAAAGCAGAATAGTCTAACGGGTGTGGGTTGTTTTTTGAACGTACACCTTTCTGGGCGCACATATTGACAATGGTAATACCCTCTCCTTTTTTAACATTAAGCCATGAAAGTACAAACTGCACATGCCCTAACGACAAGGCTGTTGCCGTAACCGCACACTGCGGTCTAACGTCATGTTTCCAGTTCAAGTACGCTTCTTTCGCTTCCGGGAATCGTTCACCTAGCGGAACTACAAACCCCGATCCCCACTTGTATATGTCATTAACAACATGGCATATCAAGTCATTCGGCTGAAGATGATCAAACAAATTGCCTTTTATGTACTGAATGGGCATTAGCGAATAAATTGTTCGAGTTGTTGGTATAACTGACGACGCTGCTCTGGAGAAAGTATGTTCTCTTCGGCGCACTTTCGCAACAGATTTTTCAAAGCAGCCGACATGCCGAGACGTTTACTACTCTTACCTGCCTTGAAGTCATCTTTGCTGCATTTTGCAAACGCACTCCACGTTTTACCGTTAAACGTGAGAGTGGCTACGGTCTTAACAGGTCGCTGACGAATCACGGATATCAACCCATTTAGGTTCGACAGTTTTTCCCGCCAATGCTCCATCACATCACGAACCTCACCTAGTCTCTCCAAATTAGTATGCACACGTAAATCACCAAATATGCGGAGTGTGTTCTTGACGAGTTCTCGGTCGGCAGTTGCCCGCCGTAAAATGCAACGAACCTTCGCCGAATACTCATGGTCTACGGTGATGTCACACCACGTACTGCCTAAATGCAATGTCTGTTTCATAGGAATAATAAGGGTTAGCGTGTGTTATAATAGTTCATCTTTTTCATGTCGACGATGGCGTTCAGGGCATCTTTCTTTGCCGACATCGCCGCAACCGCCGCTTGTGCGGTATCGACGACTTTTTTTGCAACTAACGCCCGCCGGTCGGCATCCTGCACTTGTGTCTCCGCATTTACAATAGCGGCGACCGTTCCTTCGGTTACTTTATCGAGTCCGAATTTTGCAGGATTACGACGGACTGCCATATCCATGTCCGCCCGGACTACCTGTGCCTGTCGTTTCAACTCCTCGTATGAAAACCGGTCATCGGCTAACATCTTACTGGCGTTGAATACAAACAATGGTAAACTCACCCACTCGTACTCCAGATTATCGGGATTTACCGAAAAATCAAAGTCCAGCGTAACGTTAGTACTCGTCGTTATAGGAATCGCCCCGCCCGCTTTCGGTGGAATATGTGGCGACGGCGTTCCGGTCGGAAACGTTGAAAATTCAATAGGGCTAGTCATAGTAGTTATTTCAAAAAGGCTAGGGTGTCGGGTGACACCCTGCTAATACCATCGGCTGGACTCGAACCTGCACCTGTCGGCATTTTAAATGCCGTGACTCTGCCAATTGGTCTACGATGGTTCACATCATTCTAGGAATAGGAACTCGACGGCGTGATATTGACGGTCTGCTGTGCGTGGGGCAGATGGGCTTTGATTTCCAGTTTCTTAATTTCGATAGCGAATCTGGTCAATTCGAGCATGTTCTGCGCCTTGCGGTATTCGGCTTCCCATTCGATTATTTCCGTCTGTTCTTTGACGAGGGCAAGGGTTACTTGTCCGGCGATTGCGGATTCGGTGGGCTTCTTCTCACCCGATGCTTCCGCCGCTAGCCGAATCTCCATATCCTTCTGGATGCGGGAGGCTTCGAGTTGAAGTTTCGCCCGGTCTCGTTCCATCTGAACTTTCACAACGGCTTCGAGTTGCGTTTCGAGAATTTCCCGCAGTTTGCCGAGTTCGGCTAACGCTGTAGTGAGTATTTCGTTAATGTTCATAGTTTTCAAAAGGTTAAGGGTTTATGTTTACGCAGAAACGTATGTCTGCGAGGAAGGCTAGGGTGTCGGGTGACACCCTAAACATCTGAATCTGCTTTTTCCAATATCTCGTCGAAGTCTTGTACATTTTGTATTTCTGCTCGAAGTCGGTTAAATACCGCATTCGACCTGTCGGCGATGGCTTCTTTATCGACTGCTTTGAATATTATAGAAACTGGTTTTGGTAGAAAGTTGTTCATGTTTGTTAGAAACTGTTTCACATCCTTATTCGACCATTCGATACAATTCCAAAGCGAGCGGGGCGTACAAAACAGTAATTGGGTTTCGTCCATGAAATCCGCATCTGTGGAAAACTTCAACCCGCCGCCGACTGCTCTGAACAGAAACACGTTAAACTCTTCAGAGAGTTGTTTACTAGCCCAGTGAAGCCATTGCTTCATACTCGGCTGCACGGTGTACCATGCGAAGCGATTCCGCATGGCAGGCGACAGTACGTAGTTATTACACTGAACACTGTCGTTCATAGCAGCGACTATCTGTACCTGCGGGTGCAGTCTATCTCCGTTTGGAAAATGGCGGGAGTGTATCAAAGACAACAACGTATCCTGCACCTCCTTCATAGCGCAGTTCAATTCATCGAGGAACAGCACTCCTCCGTTTTCTAGGTATGTACTCCATTTCGGAGAGAGTTGTTCAGCGGAGCCTTTACCTACTGTTTGAATAGTCAGTTCACCGTCTACTTTGACAACCCGCTTTTCTGCCGTTGATACTATAATACCGGCTACGTCCGTTGTGTCCATCGTCGATGCTAGGATTTTTACACAGACTTTACTGTTCTTTTCGCACCAGTCCTCAATCTGCGCCGTTTTACCCGCCCCTGGCAAACCTACAAACGCAACAGGGATTTGCGGGTGCGCTGCTTGCTGTTTCAAAATGGAAGCGATAGTTGGCATAGTTTTTGATTAAAAGTGTTTACTTGTTTTGTCTGATAAGTTTTTGCAATGAAGGCTAAAGCCCATTTTTTACAGCATCGTTATAAAATGCCAGATGAAGCGTTAAGTGGTTTTTTGGTGTTCCTCTAAAAATCCGCCGTACTTCTGATGTATACTTTTGCAAAATGTCGTCACCATCCTTCCAGCCAGAAACGGGTTGTATTCTATTAAGCCATACGCTGAACAACCGCCCATTCAATAAGTTAACAGGCTGATCTTTCAAAATAGACGGTGTAAACGTATCTGTGCAATACTGATGAGACATTAAACATCTACCATCGCAAACAATGCAAAACCAAATTGCTTTAACACAATCGGGTAACTTCCCTTCACATGAATCATAATCGGTTATGATAGCGACGTTTGTAAAATTATTCTCCTCAATATGGTTAAACACCGCCTCGTGCGAAGTGTTTCCCCCCATCTCCGGCACTACATCTGGATTTTTCATATAGTCATACTCCTCAACTTGTGTATCAAAATGAAATACCCGTAAACTAACGTTCTTCATCATCGTTAGTTTTTTGAAGACGCTTTCTGCCCCTGCGGTTTTACCCTCACTGAACGACTGCGATCTATCGACGTACACGGCTAATTCCTGCGCCTCATTCCGCTTCATTCGCCGGGCGGAAATTAAAATATCACTGCCTTGATATTTTTTATCGATTTTTTGCCGAGTCCGCTTGCGACTAAACTGCCCTGCTTTGCCGAAGAATAATTTCAAATCGTACTCAAGTGTGGAATTGATAACCGGTGGCAGAATAACCGGCTCATTGCGATTCTCCAACGCCCGCTGCTCATGCGTCGGCTGTGCCGCCGTGCTGTATATTTCTTTAGTGCGTTCTTTTACCATCGAACGTACTTTTGCGAGCACGCTCGACGGAATCGGCAAATCGTCCGCTTCTAAATGCTGTGTATCTGCGAATTCATCGATGTCGCCGAGTAACACGCCTTCCACTAAATCGTCGAACTCCTCATTACTGATATCACCACCAACATCAGACATATCGTTAACATCGCATGATGTCCTGTCATTCCGTGATTTTTTAAATTCCGCTGGTAAATGTGCATATTCCTCACGCAAATGTTCAACGAACAGTTTGTAAATCTCCTCTGCGGTTTTACCGTAAAACTCTGGAAAAATTGAACGATCTTGAAAAGTGCCAGTTTTTAACCCAAAACAATGAGAATAGACTGAATAACCTCCACTAAACACTTTTGAGTACGCATTCCATAACAAAATATCTGCTTCAGAATAAAAATGCGATAACTCCAAATCAGCAGCAATGTTTTTAATGCGGTGTGATCGAAAATGACGCAGACGGGCAGTGTGTTTCAAAAGCCGGTGATTCAATTCATGCCGAACCAGAATAGAAATTACGGCGTTCCTGTCCGCCTTTTTAACGGTCTTTATTAAACCCGGCGATAGTGTTATAACCGTCCCGTCTTTTGAAATCATTGCGGACAAACCCGGAAAATCAAACCACGCTACTTGCATTTCGGACAGAACTACCGCATAGTCAGGATACCCCGTTTCTAACAAATAGTTGATTATTTCGTCTCTAGTAACCATGAAATTCAAAGAAAAACAGCCTCGTCAATGAATTATAGGCTGTTAAAAATGCAAGAGAGGCTAGGGTGTCGGGTGACACCCTAACAAAAAACAACGAAGATTGCGTTTTCTATTTCACGGGTTGTTTAAATAATGGTACATTACGGCACTATGGTTTTCAATTCTTTTGATGAAATAGTGGCGTATGAGAGCCGCAAATGGGGCAGCGTTGATATGTCCGTATTTAACGACGGGGAGCAACCCGCCCCGCCATCATACGGCAACTCCCACCCGCTCCCGCCCTACGGTCGTGTCTACTCCTCGTTCAACGAACTAGCCATCGAGAACGGCATGTGGGACTGGGTAAAACGGCAATTCGGGGTAAAACCCGGCATGGCTCCGAACACACAAGACCCTCACGAACAGCCAAGTGCAGACGGGGCGATACTGCCTGAAACCGATGCAAAAGATGTCTTTCCGATGCAACAGGTTGACAGTTCATATCTTGCAAAAGTCGGCTACGATGCAAACGACCACGTCATGACCGTTATGTTCTGGGACGGCAGTGTGTTCGACTACGACAACGTCTCCGAAGCCGAATACAAACAACTCATGGGCGCAACCTCGCACGGGCAGTGGTTTTATTGGAATATCCGAACTGCAAAACCATTCGAACAGGTCGAAGCCCGAAAAACCACACAACACCCCGGCTTCGCAACCCGCCAACGATCCAAATCGTCCGAATGGACTGGGAGTCCGTGGTAAAGGAAACAAAATTATGATAGAGTTACGAACAGATTTACGAACAGGCGATATTGTTATATGGCGAAGCGATTTTAGAGGCGCATACGACGCAGGCATAATCGACATGTCAAGTGGCGAACCATGCGTTATTCGTTTTCTACCGTTCAAAGGGCAAATAACTGCTCCGCTTAAAAGACACGATCCGTACCAAAACATCTATCGTTATGTCGGCAGAAACGATAGTTTCAAAAAAGACCATGAAATAGCATCTGAAGCCGTCGGCTGGATTAAACGCTGGACAACATATCGTTATTCAACACGTTTCTGGATTGCTGTTGCACGCATCCCCTTCATACGAAGACTAGTCAAATATAACTACGATAAATCCAAAGTACGAGCAGACTACGGATTTACAGGCAGCACAGCCATTGTATGGGCATTTGAGTGCGCAGGCATTGATTTAATTCCCTGTCAAAGCCCCGACCTGTCAAGCGTAAACGATTTATTACGCTGCCCTTTATTAAAACAAATAGAGTAACAAACCAAGAATCTACTATCAACTATTACTAAAACCATGAAAACATACAATTCATTTGCTGGAGTGGTCGCAGATATCAAATTCCTCAACTTCCATCAAGTCGCCTAACCTTTAGCATTTAACGAATTTCAACGTGTCCATAGGATAGTTGCCATTTTTTACCATTCTGACCAACCGTACCAATTGCTGATCATATTCGTCAATAAAACCATCAAGGTTAATTGTGGAAATTGTAAAATTAAAAGTCAGAACACACAGTTTGCATCCATTCTCGTGGTTACGAACCTCGACTGTTTGTTTACATGTTTGTTTTGGTGCATGACGACATGACGCAGGTTCTCCAGAACATGACGTGTTACCATTGGGTGTCCAATTAGGGTCTTGTGGACATCCCAAACCACCATGAACCTCTAAAATACTGATGGATTCTAATTCTTTTTTAACAGAACTGGCTGTATACCTCATTTAGATTATACTTTGTACAGGAACGTATTCAACAATAGGCATGTCGTTTGTGGCTTTTAATGTAACCACAAAACGTTCAGGATTCTCCTCCATTTGATCTTCAATGCGTATAACTCTACCCTCTAATTCTTTTACTTTACGTTCCAGTTCATCAATTTTACGAACCACTTCTTTTAGTTGCTGTGAAATAGAGCATTGGTCTGTAGTACATCCACGTTCTGCAAGCATAACTTGAAATGCATGGTATCTGTCCCACAACACACCGGAATCTTCATTCGTTTCAAAAAGATCCAACAGATTCTTCCAACAGTGTTCTTTGTAATCTTTACTGTTAAAATTTTTATTCAAAAAATATAAAATATTATCTAGCATGTCCAAACGAGCATCCTCCATACTTTTTCCGTAACCATCCACTTGCAAATGGATGCAACTCGAAATGTAACCGCCCTGCTCTTTTTCGATAACAATGAAGGACAACAACGGTATTTCGTAATTAAAATCTCTCGTCTTGGGAATCTTCACCCTCCCGATACCTATCGTCTTTCCCCTATGGGTTTCTAATTTTGACTCTGGGATTTGCATCGTTCAATTGTTTGCTTTTCAATTACCGTCCACACACCGCCCACAATTATAGCATGTTTGACGGATGCATCAAGGGGGAGGGTGTCGGGTGACACTCTAGAAAAGGGTGGCGTGTGCGGATTCTATCCGCACAACATACCACTGGACATGGCGGGATTCGAACCCGCAACCTTGCAAGATGCTCACCAAGTACGCCACATACCCGTTTATTTTACAACATCATCGCATCAAACTCCTCTTCTGTCAAGACTGGAATCCCCGCTTTCTGTGCCTTTGCCAACTTCGAACCACAATCCTCGCCCGCCAGTAAATGGGTCGTTTTCCCCGTCACACTAGAAGACACCACGCCCCCATTCACCTCTATCAATTTCTGGAAATGGTTGCGGGGCTGGGACAACGTGCCGGTGATACAAATCACCATTCCGGCGAGTTTCTGCGAGTCTGGAGCAACGGCGGTGTCCTTGTAATCGTCGACATCTACAAGGTGTGGGGGATAGTCCGCCCACACGTCGACCAGCCAGCCCTCGTCCAGCCACGTCATGAACACTTGGGCGACGTACTCGCCTATGCCACTCTCCAGTAACTCCGAATGAGTAGCAACAGTAACGGCATCAAGCGACTTAAAATGCGCCGCAATCTTCTCGCACACCCGCTCGCCGGTATTTGGGATACAAATCGCCTGTAAAAACTTGGCTAACGGTATTCGCTTCCTCGCCTGAATTGCGGCGACCATTTTCTTTGCAAGGTTCTTACCGCTTCGGGGCAACGTGAGCAACGTCTCTTCGGTCAACAGATACAGATCGAGAAACGATTTAACGTGTCCGGCTTCGACTAATGCATTGATAGTTTCTGCACCGATACCGTCGATGTTAAGAACGTCACGGGAAACTGCCTTTTGAATCTTGCGGGTTAATTTCGCAGGACAATCCTCATTGGTACAGAACAGTGTTTTAACAACCTGTCCGTCGCCTTTTAGCCCGCCTGATATAATGCCGGTCGGCTCGTCGCAAACCGGACATTGCGAAGGCGGTAAAAACTCCTCGCCCCCTTTCGATTCAACGACACACACGAGCCGTGGAATAATTTTCCCTGCTTTTTCTATGAGGACAATATCGCCCTTCCGTACCCCATGTTTCTGTAACAGCGATACGTTACTCAACGACATCTTTTGAATGACCGTCCCGTCAATTAGCGTCGGTTCAATCCAGACACGCGGCGTAATCGCCCCGCTCGAACCCACCGACCAGTCAACGTCGACCACCGTTGCAGTGGCTTCAAACTTCTCCACCTTATGGGCGAGGCAGTAGTTTGGGCTGGTCGCTCCGATACCCACCTCCGCCTGATGTTCGAAGTTATTCACACGAATAACCGCCCCGTCGGTGTCAAACGGCAAATCCTGTATGACCGTCGACTCCTCGCCGTAAAATTTATCACACGTCTGAATGACTTCCTGTATCGTCCAGCACACCGCCCAATGCGGGGCAACGGGCATGTTAGCCGTAAAACACCATGTGTAGAAACCACTCTGGGTTTCAAACGGAAGCGGTTCGCTCGCCGATACAAACGTATGAGCAAAGAAGCGAAGCGGACGTTTAGCGGCTTCTCTGGAATCCTTCAGTTTAATCGAACCCGCTACTGCTGAACGCGTGTTGGAGATGGGTTTCTTTTGGGTCTTGTTGTAGTTTGCAAGCCCCGCCCGCTCCATGTAGATTTCGCCCCGAATCTCCAACTCGCCCCCGTGCCATACGCCTTCCGGCAGTTTTAGTGGCACGTCGAGTATCGTTTTAACGTTTGCCGTTATATCCTCGCCGGTCTTGCCGTCGCCCCGTGTCAGGGCTTGTACGAGCACCCCGTCTTTATACCGCAGACTTACCGCACAGCCGTCGATTTTCAAATCGACGCAGAACTCGACGTTGTGGTGTTTGTAGTGATGCCCTATTTTGCCGTTCATCTTGGCACAGAACGCTTTCGTCTCTTCATTCGAATAGGAATTCGTGATGGACAGCATCGGGGCGTTATGGGCAACGGTAGCAAAATCGCCGGAGAACGGTTCCACACCGATTCGCTGGGTCGGACTGTTCGGGTCGACGAGTTCTGGGTGCGCTGCCTCGTAAGTAGCGAGTTCCGCCAGCAGTTTGTCAAACTCCAAGTCAGAAACGATAGGCTGACCAATACGATACGCATAATTCCATTTATTGAGTGTACTTCGGGTTTCTGTTACGTTCATTGTATTTTGTGTTAAAAGTTAGTGATTACTAGGCGAGTTCATCCTGTTTTTGCAAGGAAGGTTTCTCCTCGTCTTCATGCACAATCCCGCCCGCCCATTTGCAAAACTTCTCAACGGTTATGCGGGGCATGAGTTTCCCAATTTTGACCGTGTCCGAATCATACTGAAGCATCTCCACTCCGAACCAAACGATAATTCGGTCGTTTGTAGCATCAGTCAAAGGGTTCACTATTCGACGTTTGCCAAAGTACGTAACGCCTACTTTCAAATCGGCAGGCGTGATTTCTTTCTTTTCAAAGTACATCTTTTAATTCTCCATATAAAAACTAGTCAAAGACCAACGCCTGAAATTCCTTCATTCGGGAAATGGCATAATCTAACCAAACCTGCCCAATTCGTTGACCATACGACGTTTCGTACTTTATACCTTGTAAAAACTCAATTGTCTTTTGTGTATATTCCGCATAACTCAAGTGCCGAAACATCTCGCTTTTTATACCAACGTAGTTAGCGAGCAACGTCTCATTGCAATTCTGCATCATGTCTGCATCACGCAAAGCAGCCACACGTATGTTAAACTCATTTAACGGTTTATGTGGATATTCGGTGGCTCGAATCAAATGACGAACACACTGTGCGGATTGATTACCAAATAATTTACATTCAGTATTGAAAGTTACAAAACCATCAACCGCCAATTCAATATTCCGCCTATCGTTCACGAAAACACCACCGCCATGACCAAAATCATGAAATAACGCTGCAACAAGCAATTCCTTCGGTGGCGGGCAACACTCTGCGTCCCGATACGCCTTATTCGCATAATGCATGACATACAACGAATGATTAAAATTATGGTACGGCAGTGCTTGTGCCTGATTATTTTCCAAAATCCAGCGAACGGTACCTCCCAACTCATACTCTCGAATGAGTTTATTAAACGAATCGATTATGGACATACCTTTATTTGGGTTCATACTATGTTATAGTTACACTGGCGATTTAATTTTCGGTAGTTTCTTAACGTATTCGGGCATCGCCTTCCGCACCTTTTTTAGCAACTCCAGAAACGCCTTCCACTCATCCTCCTCAACAATACACTCCGCCTGTGAGTAAAGCAGCCCGAATTCATTCCGTAAACGATTCTTCCACATAGCGACTTCCTCAACAAACATCTTGTCCGGCAAGTTAACATTCTCCGCCTGTGCCTTCTGCGTCGACAGCACTTGGTCAACAAGCGTGCGAACATATTTAACTGTCGCCGCTTCCCGCTCCAGTACCTTCCAGTTTACGTTTTTCTTTTCTAAAGTTTCCATGTGAATTTTTGTTTGAAGTGGCGTGCCTGTTTACAAGACAGGTCAAACCGGCGATTTGATTTTCGGCAGTTTCTTCACGTATTCCGGCATCACTTTTTTAACCCGCTTCTTCAGGTCGTCAAACGCCACCCACTCGTCTGCATCGACGATACAATCCGCCTGCAAGTAAATCAGCCCGAAAGTGTTTCGCAAGCGACTCTCCCAAAGCGCAACTTCCTGTGCGCACACACTGTCCGGGATGTTGGAGTCTGGATCACAAGCGTTCTCCGCCCGAACCTTCTGCGCCGAAGCAACTATATCGACTAGCGTGCGAACTTGCTTAACAAAGACCGCCTCCCGTTCCAGAACCTTCCAGTGAGCCTTCGGATTTTTCGTCATTTTATGCCTCCCGTATTGAGTGTTTTGGATAGCCCTGTGCCACCCCGCTACCGTCCGCCCCTCCCGCAAAAATGCAAGGAAGGTAGGGTGTCACCCGACACCCTAGCCACCTAAAACCCACGTCTTTTCATGTTAACTTCTCCTAGTTAAGAGTTAAAAATTTTAGTCAGCATCGTCGTCTATCGACTCTCACACACGTTTCTTTACGGCTAATAAGAGAGGCGACCGTTTCGATATATTGAACAGGCAGTTACGCTCTGTCGGGTCATTTGTGCGATAACCAAGCAGGTGCATCGCTCCCTTAAACTCACCGTTTGTTACATAAAAAAGTTCGTCTTCGAATAGATGCTTCAATCCATACGACGACATGCCGTTTCGACTAACCGTCCGAGTAGGTATGAACGCCGTCCGCAAGTACGCCAGCAACCGTTCACGTTTCTCGACAGGCATATCAAGTACCTCAATGGGGTTATCCTCTTTACTCCACTGCTTCAGGAAACCTTCCCGCAGACGATACTGACGTATGTCAAAATTGTCTGTTATTAATTCAGGAGGAACGTTTACCTTCTCTTTCAGGCAAATAACTTCTGGTGGACGTATCCCCGCCGCCGTAGCAATCCTAACCACATCCTTTTGGAAGTGTACGTAATGCTCAATGAACTCATTACAAAACAGGAAGTTGAATTCATCGATTGCGCTAGCGGCTTTCTCTATGTCGGCAACACTCTTAAATTCTGCAATGTTCCACAGGTTAACGGAAAAAGGCATCAGTCTGCTACCAAGCGATTTCAACTGTGCTGCTACTTTCGCTACTGACACAAAGTGAGCGTTGCTTTCGAGTTGCTCTTTTATGTAATCGTCGAATGTCATTTTTGTTTCTCCAATTTAGGGTTACGGGATTTAAAGGTCACTGTCATCGTCGTCATCGTTTGGCGACTTACGCATCTTTTCTCGTTCCTTTCGCATTTCAAACTCAACAACTACGGGAATAATTCGCTGAATCCAGACATACGCCCGAAAATATAAATAGAGCGATAAAACTAATGCAATGAACGATGCACTCAAAGCACAGCCGACTAAAAACGACAAATAATCAATGTTTCCACACATAAATTATTATAGAAAGACGAAAGTACTGGACATGCCCCTAGTCTTTCTAAAGAAAATTATTACAATAAAAATCAGCGTGACCTTTTTACATGAAAACACTATGCCTACAGACGATCAAAAACTCTACGACCAGAAAATCCACGACCTTGCGGTTTCTTTTGCAGCCGCCGAGTACAAAGACGAAATTGCACGACAACTTGCTGATCCAGATACAAGTGCAGTTTACGAATCTGCGCAACAGCGGTCATTCGTTTTTATTTCGCTGTACCGAAATGCTGTCAAAGATTTTAAGGAATACCATCGTCTGTTCGACGATTAACTTCTGCCCCTGCTTTTCGACGTTGGATTTCCGCGGCGGTCTTTTCAGGAGAATACGCCGCCGTGTTCTTTACCGGCATGCATACAAAAGGCGAACCCCACTTCGCCAACCGCACCGAATCCTCGACCGTTTTTTTTGCAATGTCCAGCACACACAACGTTTCATGTACTGTGAGGTGGTCATCCGTGAGTTTTTGCAATAATGTGCTGGCAATGTCACAAAAACGTTGAACCTTCTCATACCGTGCAATTTCAAGTTCTTCGATATCCATGTATTTATCCATGTATTTTCAAGTAAGAATTACCTGACTGATTGTAGATTCACAAATCATACAAGTCGTCAAACGTGCGTAACTGCCCCTATTGTGTTTTATTTCATGTAGAATATAATAGTACCTTTACCTCTAACCGTACAAACAAATATGGCAAAGAAAACGTTCTCCAAATCCGTCAAGCAGCAGGCTGTCAATGCAATGAGCATTGGCAATCTCACGCAGAAGCAAATCGCCGACAAGTTCGGCTGTTCCGTCGCTACACTACAAGTATGGCGAAAGGAAGTACAAGACACATCGTCCGAAGACGAGTGGGAAGAAAAGGAATGGGAAGAACAGGAAGAAGCCCCCGCACCCTGCAAATCCAAATGCACCGCTCCCACAGATACGCCGCACGACCTGAAGCGGAAGTTCTGGAGTAAGGGAAACCGCATCGACATGCTCCTCAATCCGCAAAACGTCAGTGCGGAAGAAGCCATCAAACTAGCAAATGACGCTCTGCAATTCGCACACGAAAATGCACAGAAATAAAAGGTTAGGGTGTCGGGTGACACCCTAGATTTTCCAAATTCGCACATTTCTATTTCACGGGTATGTTTTTGTATGGTAAATTATGGGGCATGGAAAATATCTTTCAAACTCTCCAGACGATACAAAACGCCCGAAACGGTCAATATTGTTCCGTCATGTGGGATGGTTTTAACGTAAACAATAATCGCTTTACGGATAAATCGCCTGTCGACCAGCGTCAATACTGGCAACAAGAAGTAGTGCGGATTGGACAAATGATAGAAAGCAGATGTCCAGAATTAGACCTTTCTTCACCTGAAAGTCAGTATTATAAGAAAGTGAAACCGTTAGCACAAAAATGCAATGCATTACATGTGGCAGTCACTCAAGGAAATTACGAAGAAGCAGATCGGCTACGGTCTGAAATTTTGCAGAAAATACCACAAATTAACAGATTCCAAAATCAGCAGGAAGAGTAACTGTACCGTTTTTCACATCAATCGCATTGGGCATAATAACTTTTCCAGAAGCAACGTCGTCAAAATTTGGCGGTTTGTAATCTGTAAGTAACGTGCCTTGATAAAACAACTGATAGGCATGTGTAGGATAGGTCGGTGGTGGAGTTTTTACTTCTTTTGCAAACATCTCCTCATGTTTCGCAGTCCATTCCAAAAAATCAGTACTACCATGCACCAATCTCGCAAACTCCTTATACGTTACGTCGGCTCTTTTACCAAAATATTGTTCGAATACTCTTTTGAATTTATCATAATCATACCCATCTGTGCCGTCCAGACGATTTGATACATCCCATGCTTCTCCATACGCTATTTGCTTTGCTTCTTCATGGGATGTTGCTTGAAATATAGCACCATTTTTTACACGTCGGGGATTATCCTCACCTTCCACATAAAGATGATAAATATGCCCTCGACGTTCTGCCTCTGCGAAAAATTCATCTTTATCCTGTGATGTGAGAATTTCTCGACCATAGCCCGGTATCAATTTCTCTGTCATTTGTTTCTCCATTATTTCGTCATTATGTCATGAATCAGAAGGAAGTCAACCCTGTACCACTGCACACGGTGTGTTTTGCAAGAGAGGCTAGGGTGTCGGTTGACACCCTAGAAAACATTTATTACTTCGATACCGTTACTCTGTAGTAATTTAGTTGTGATTCCGGTCTCGCCACACGACGGCGACATTCTACAGAATATCGCCTTTTTACACTTATGCTGTTTTGCAACAGATAGCGTTGCCTCCGCCCCCTTCACGAAGTAGTCCGTTATGTCTCGTCCGGTAACGTTTTTACGGTCTGCTTTCTCCGCACACGTTTCATAAACTCTGCCCTTAACTCTTTTCGCCGCAGGGCGGGGGCATGGAAGTCCCCCCAACATCTCCGGGCAGACCTGCACTAACTCCATCGACGGGTCTTCATCCTGCATTCTTCTAACGGCTTTACTCGCCACCGCAGTCCGCCCGTGCCACCGGCACGTTATGCCTAACAAACAACTCGATACTAAAACTTTACTTTTTGCCATGATCTATAAACTTTGAAAGAGACGTAGGATAAATATGATTAGTCGAATAGAAAAAGGCTTCTTCGCCTTTCTCCTGAAACTTCGCCGCAACGCCCCACAGGAACTTACCCGAAGCGGGAAGATAGCGGACAACCATTTCACCGGGCGTACCTTGAAACGTCTCGTGGATGGTTGGGAATTCATCGCCAGCAATCCAGTCAAGATAAAACAACTCGCCCACCACTTCGGTAACAAGCACCGTATAACCTCGAACTGCATTGCAAAACTCGCCTACCGTTTTTACAGAATGTAAGGTCGCTTGTGGCGGGTTTAAACTGCCGTCAACACAAATGCAGATTTTGTACATTTCGTTGCCCATTAAAATCTCCTTTTTGTTAGTGTTTGAGACAATCGTCTGCCGTCTGCTACTGCCGAAACCCTGCATTTTTTGCAAGGAATGGCAGGGGTGTCCCCCGACCTCGTTATACCCCACAAGTATTTGACTTTGGCATGCACAGGCAAGATACGCAAGATGCAAAGGCTAGGCAGTATTGTGATAGCGATGGCAGATGGGACAATGAGCAGTTTG
>Ga0099364_10001996_pt1 | contig 32876 bp, 27 predicted proteins | sample TergutTh196P3_FD_73070 | JGI IMG/M metagenome (GOLD analysis project Ga0099364, IMG submission 73070) | Microcerotermes parvus P3 segment gut microbial communities from Pointe-Noire, Republic of the Congo - Th196 P3 | ecosystem: Host-associated > Arthropoda: Insects > Digestive system > Gut ... | reverse complement strand
GTACCATGTTGTTGCTGTCCTTTTTTGCCTTTTGTTTTGTGATAAAGCTTCCACCCATCGCCATAGGTTTTGTATCCCCAGCCGGGAAATCGTTTGGCAGACTTGAATCGAGGATAGCCCGGCTCCTCTCCGTTTTTGACTCTACGGAAAAACGCGTCAAAAGCGAGCGTTGCTCTTTTTGCCGTGACCTGAAGTGATTGTGCGTTGAGGGATTTAAGCGCCTCTGACCTCTGTCGCCATTGAGTCAGTTCCAGGCACATTGCCTTGAAACTGAAAGACCCGAGCTGCTCCTGGTATCTGCGACGATGCTCTTCAAGTAAGGTGTTGTACACTCTACAGTGTAAGGCGAGCACATCTTCCAATGCCGCTTTTTGAGTCGCATTGGGATAAAGCTTGTACGTGATTTTTCTTTGAACTATATCCATATTAAACATTATGGCACATTATGATGCTCGCGCAATTTTTCTGAACGATTCTACGGGAAAATATTCCTCGCAAATCGTTGGAAAAATAAGCTGTTATTCGGGGGGCTCTTGCTTTGCACTGCGCTAGAATTTACCTGACAGTCGTGTGAATTGAGCAGATTGACCGTGTTTTTATGATGGCTGCGCCATCAGCGCCGCTTCACCACCACCCAAATCGCTGCGCGATTATGGATGGAGCACTACGGCGCATTTTGGTAGGTACTGGTACTGGCTGACTTCTTTTTCCTGGTATTGGAGACCTGGCTTCATATGCGCCCTCATGCCGGTAATGCAGTTTTTTCTTGATGGTGCTTGTTGCCAACGCCGGAAAGGAGTGATCGTCATCCGGTTGTTGTATTCTGTGCGTTTACGCGCACTTTGACAAGACAACGATCCCTGCTTTTCGATTTTTGATATAATGGCAGAACACCGCATTAAAAGGAGGGAATATGAAAAAATGGACTGTTGTTTTGCTCGCTGCTGTCGTGGTTGGTGCCGTTGTCTGCGTCTCGTGCGGTCATTGTCCGGTGGCCAGGAGGATCAGGGACACCATTCGGGACTGCAAGATGAAAAACTTTATTTGTTCAGCGTAGCATTTGAATTTGCGAACGCATGTGCCTTCTGTTTGTCTGCTGTTTCCGGGGCAGTCCAAACAGGAGGCATTTCTTCATTATGCACACGGCTTATTCTTGTTGTGCCCGGTTGTTACTGGGGCACATTGGGCATTTGTGACCTGCCATCAACTTGATTGGGACGTAGGCACGAGGAAAAAGCTTTAGTTGCCGGAGTCTTTTTTGATGCTCCAAAGCCTTCCGTTCGCTGCGGGAAAGCAGTTTTCTGCGTTTGAACCTGCTTGGAGGCGGAACAAAGTTTTCGTCAATGATTCTGATGCGATCAAATAACGAATCCTGTTGCCTTTCCAAGTCTGTCGCTCTTTTGATTTTGCGCCAGATCCAGTGCCAGGATAATCCGAGATGTTCTGCAATGGCCTCTCTGTCTGAATTAAAGTTTTCGAGCAGCCGGAAATAGGCTACAACTTCTGAATAGCTGGATTTAAGCCTTTTTTCTTGCGCCTGCTCCAACGCTTGTGTTTCTTCGCGTTCAACCAATTGCACCACAGGATCACTTTCTGCTGAAGCAATTGCACTATCCACCCAATAAAATCTGTCACTGTCTTCGTCGCTGTCTGCATCTATGCGGATGGCATGGCGTACAATTTTACTTGACCATTTCACAAGGCGGGTACGCAGGCGCTTGATGATTTTTTTTGCAAATTCCGGACTTGAGATGGAATCATCTATACCGCTTGTCAGCATTCTGTCAGCCTCTTCCCAAGCCTCGCCTCTCATGTCCTCAAACGTATACTCACCTTTTGTACGGTATGCAATGCGCAACAGGTCAGGTGAAATTGCCGTGTGCAAAGCATTGAATTCTTCGAGAGTAAAAGGAGGATTTGTCGTGTACATCAGTCCAGTTTCAAACTTTGCATGGATGAACATTGTTTCTGTTCGTAACAGCCTTGCAGCAAACAGCTTGGTCTACGCAGCCCGTCGTGCATGTTCATCAGGAAATCCGGTCTGATACAATGTCCGTCCGGACTTGTCCTAACCATCTGATTTTACAGGGTTCTTGCAAGAATGAAGTTGACACTTCCTGGAGCTTCAATTGAACTGCGTCCATCACAAAGATGCCATTGTCAGGGAGGGCGTCCATTTCATTATGAAGAGCTGTTTCGCAAGTCGCGCCTATATCCACGCCACGATGACGATGTTTTACGCACATCCCGATAAAATCAGAGTTGATCTTTCTGACAGATTACCAAATTCGGACAACATCAAAACGATGAATAAAAGATGTTTTAGCGCTCACTTCACGGCAAAGTCCAGTCGACGTTGTTTGAAAAGAGAATGGGGAAATTTGTTTGTAATTTCTTCCCTCGTATATTTCGCGGATGCCAAAGGATGTCACTCCAGGCAGAAAAATAAAAATCGCATAAGTTTTTGAACTTACGCGATTTTTTTGGTTTGTTGAGTGCAAATAAATTGGTCTCTGGCGGAGATGGAGGGATTCGAACCCTCGATACGAGTTTTGCCCGTATGCTCCCTTAGCAGGGGAGTGCCTTCAGCCGCTCGGCCACATCTCCTCACAAGGTAAAACCTGTTGCAATTGAAGTATTGAATCCATTGTCGCCAGAATAGCAGAAACGAACACCTCAAATCATGGTTTATTTATTTTTCTGTGCCACGATTATACATCATTTTCGGAATGATCTGAAAACGGGGACTGTATACACATCTTGAAGTGCTGTCGGTATTTGCATTCAATACCTGTGTGCCAGTGCACAGTACTCACGGGATGATACCACAAAAACAATAGACAACAAATCTGAGCGCGCTGAGAACTTTACCAACAGGATTACGGAATGCGTTTAACGAATTTAATCCCTGACAGCCACCGTATACATGCTGTATCAGCATTGCAGCAGGAGCATTCACAGTAGCGCCTCCATTGTCATCACGATCGAAACCTGTTCACCCCACGGAATACTCGATCCATTTTCAGCAGGAATGTTTCAGGTCTGATCGTGTGGCGACAGACGGAGGATTAAATACTCCTAAACGAATATTGTGAAACTCATAGCGTATAAGTTGTTGAAGTTTAACAGTTCAAGGCTTCGGCAAAGCGTAGTCCGGGAAAATCTTCATGAAAACGAAGGTTTTTCATATACAATATCGACCAACAAAATTTCAGATCAGTTTCACTGTATTCAAGCACTGTTTCCAGAACACCTGCTTTCTGTTACGTGAGAAAGAGTTCTGCTTGAATTACTGAACTGCCGTATGCGAAGTTGCTGGGACGAGGATGTGAAAGCCTGGCATCTCCACCAATGAATAATCCCCACCGGATTTACTGGATAGAAATGACATGAATCAATATGGTCTCAGTTCAGCCCAAGTGCTGGAATCGAAGCTCAAATATGGCGACAACCGCCTGACGGAACATGTAGGGGAAACTTTTTGGGACAAGTTCAAAAATAACCTGGGCGATCCAATAATAAAAATCCTTTGTGTGGCACTCGCCATCAATGTCGTTTTTGTCTTTTTGGGGCAGACCGAATGGTATGAAGCAGTGGGTATTGCAGCAGCAGTGCTGCTTGCAACAGGTGTTGCCACATTTTCCGAGCATCGAAACGAAAATGTTTTTCAGAAGCTGCAGGCAGAAGCTTCACTGATCAACTGTAAAGCTTATCGCGACGCAGAAATAATCGAAATACTCATAGACGACATTGTTATAGGCGACTGTATTTTGCTGCAGCCAGGCGACAAAATACCAGCTGATGGCGTCATCATTGAGGGTACGCTTGCTGCAGATCAGTCTGTACTCAATGGCGAAACAAAAGAGGCTCTCAAGCGCATGATTCCGGACCCTGACTACAGGCCTGATTCAGTCGACTTTCTGAATGAGTATGCGGTCTATCGCGGATCAGTAGTGGTTTCAGGTAATGCAGTCATGCAGGTCACCACGGTGGGCGATGGTTCCGTATACGGATCTATTGCCGGAGAGGTGCAGCAGGATGCAGACAGGGATACACCGCTGAAGGTGAAACTGACAGAACTTGCACGCGTTATCAGCAGGTTTGGCTATATTGGTGGTACCCTCATTGCGCTCGCACTGCTTTTCAAGCGCATTGTCATTCATAACGGCTTTGATCTGGAGCGCATCTCTGCGTATTGCTCTCACTGGATGGTTGTAGTCAATGATATTACTGACGCAATCATGCTGGCAGTCATCATCATTGTCATGGCAGTACCGGAAGGACTGCCTGTCATGATTGCCATTGTGTCGGCAATGAACATGAGCAAAATGCTCAAAGATAATGTTCTGGTGCGCAAGATATCCGGTCTGGAGACAGCCGGAAGCCTGAACATACTCTTTAGTGACAAGACCGGCACCATTACACAGGGAGCACTGGAAGCCATCGTATTTGTAGATGGAAGAGGAAATGAATATGCCTCACCCGATATGCTGGGTAGTGAAATGGCACGACTGCTTTCGCTGAGTGTGCACCACAATACCAGCGCAGTCCTTTCCGGGGAAAATAGAGCCATCGGAGGAAATGCAACGGAACGGGCGGTACTGCGCTTTATACAGGACAGCTTCGGGCCCGATCAGCTCAAAAAAATGGACAGTATCCCGTTTAACAGCGAAAACAAGTTTTCCAGCACACAGATCACAGGGGAATTTGAGGGCGTATTGATCAAGGGTGCGCCAGAAATCATTCTTCCACGCTGCCGGTTTATTTATGATCAGAATGGGCAGACAGAACCCTTCAGTAACAGCCAGGTCGTATCCGACAGGCTTGATGCAATGGCAAACAGAGCCATCCGTGTACTGGCTTTCGCTACAAGCAGGGGAAGTATCACAAATGGCGAACTGCCGGAAGATGAATGGACTCTGATAGGTGTCATGGGCATTCGGGATGAAATCAGACCGGATGCCATACCCGCAATTGCAGAAGTGCAGCAGGCTGGAGTGCAGGTCATCATGATTACCGGCGACAGAAGAGAAACAGCGGTTGCAATCGCAAAAGAGTCCGGTCTCATCAGAAAGGAGACAGACCTGGTATTGACTTCCGGAGAACTGGCGGATCTTTCTGATGAAACCCTCAAGGAAAGGCTCCCGGACATACGTGTGATTTCTCGTGCGCTTCCAGCTGACAAGAGCAGACTGGTTCGGGTTGCACAGGAGTTGAATCTCGTTGCGGGAATGACCGGAGATGGCGTTAACGACGCCCCTGCACTGAAGGCTGCTGATGTGGGCTTTGCAATGGGAAGTGGTACAGAAGTATCCAAGGAAGCCAGTGAAATTATCATCACGGATGACAATTTCACATCCATTGACAAGTCCATTCTCTATGGAAGGACTATTTTTAACAACATCCGGAAATTCATCATTTTTCAGCTCACCATCAATGCAGCAGCTGTAATGATCTGCTTTGTCTGTCCACTTCTCGGGATGGAAACACCGCTCACCATTATCCAGATTCTGTGGATCAACCTGATTATGGATACTCTGGCAGCTCTCGCATTTGGTGGTGAACCGGCACTACGACGCGTCATGCAGGAAGAACCCAAAACGCGCGATGAACCGATAGTCAGTAAATCAATGTGGACATCCATTGGGGTGGGAAGCTTTTACACCTTCGCCGTGAGTCTGTGGTTCCTGTTGTCTCCGACAGTCAGGGACTCCTTCAGTTCCGAGCAGAGCATGATGACGGGTTACTTTACATTTTTCGTGTTCGCTGCCATTTTTAATGCCTTTAACGCCCGCACAGAGAAAGTGAACCTTTTCGACAGCATTGGTCAGAACAGAGGGTTTATTTATGTGATGCTGGCCATAATGGCTATCCAGGTCGGACTGACCCAGTTTGGAGGCGCTGTCCTGCGTTGCTTTGGTCTTGCACCAAATGAATGGCTCCTGGTTCTGATGTTGGCCATCATGATTATTCCGGCTGATTTGTGCCGGAAGCTTGTCCTGAGACAAAAATGATGCGAATTGCCGTGCAACGATGCCAAAGGCCTCAGCGAAGCGAAAGCTCCTGGCAGGAACTTTTTTTCACATAGAACAGACAGTGCCAGTGATGGGGTATATCTGGCAGATGATCAGGCGGCGAAATGGCATCAGGCTAATCAGCGGACGAGAACTCTCCGTGACCTGGAAGGCATGATGCATCAGATGTGGAACTCTGGTTCACAGGACAAAGCTGACAGAAAGGCCTGTTTCAATGCACAAACGGGACCGTGACCACATGATAAAAGTTGTGGTTTTCGCATCATTTCCGAAATGCAATCCTAAAAATATTGCAGGAACAGCACTGCACACTGAGTCACAGCGAAAGATGGTGGAGATGCAGCAAAAAGGAGTGGCTTTGGGGCCACTCCAGGTCGGGTTATATTTACTCAGCGCCCATAGATCAAACCGGACAGAAAATAGGGCACAGCACGCCACCCAGGACAACCAGTACCGTCAGGATACCAACCAGAATCTTGGCCATAATAATTTCTCCTTGTTCAAATTGTCTCACTAACAAGAAAATGCCGATTTAATGTGTTAAATCTGAAAAAGAAAAATTCTGATAAAATCAATGAATTATATTGTTTTGTTCAAGCAGGTTCTAACAGGTCGTCGTTTTTTTGAATCTGCATCAAATGTGCATATACTGTCGACCTGGTGAGGCCACAGTAACTCAGGCATCCTTCGCATAATTCAGCCCCATCTGATAGGCTTCGTCCATTGCAGGATTGTTCTGAATGTCACCTTTGTCATAAACGCCTGCACCATAAACGACGCCCCTGACCGTTGAGTCCGGTATGCAGTCAGTAAAACCCCGTAAAGCGTCAATGGTTTTCTCTATGGCGCTTTTTTCCTCTGCTGCTGTGGCAACAAGAAAAAAATCCTTTTCTTTTATACCATTTGTGAAGAAAAGCGGAATCGTTCTGTCGATCAGCGTTTTAAGCTGACCACTCATCGAATAATAATATACGGGTGTCCCCAGAACTATAGCGTCTGCGTCAACCAGTTTTTTGAGGATCTCCGCCATGTCGTCCTGCATAAAACATTCACCCGTTGACTGGCAGACTTCACACGCCTGGCAATAGCCTATTTTCTGATCATTGACATAAATTTTTTCTGTAAAGTGACCAGCTTCTTCAGCGCCTTTTATGAGTGCATCACAGAGCATATCGGAGTTTCCTCCTTTACGGGGGCTGCTCGAAAGAACCAGAATTTTCTTTTGCATGATTTGGCACTCCTGCGTCAAATGAATCGGTTAACAAACAAATCTGATTTACGGGTAAAAAAGCTATTTTAACATCCTTGTACGCGATTGTGGCAGCTCTATCTTCCCGGCACTCGTCCTTAGCGGTTTTTTTTCCCATCTTTTTTTTTGGGAGGAATTTTGATATCAAAAAGTGTCGGGATATTGATAAAGTTAAGAAGATCGGTCACATCCAGTGAAGCATTTCTGAGGCCATATTCCTGAAGCCTTGTTTCCAGGGCTTCCTTTGCCATCCTTTCCCGAAATTCATATTGCTCTCTTTGGCGTATCAGTAAAAAACGGGTCCGCAAACCAAGTACCACAATGCCAATCATGATGCATATATAAATGAAATTGCCTTCCATCAAATATCCTTTCTATCAAATTAGCGCAGGGAGACTCTCTGCTTTGGTCATGGGGAAGAACCGGGCCATATTGTCAGTCAATCAGGACCGATGTACAGGCACCTGTTTCCATCCGAAAAGCTTTCTCTGATTTTTGTGACGCTCACGCTTCAAAAACGCCTGTAAGGTGGTAATTTATCCAGAAGGTGCTTCAGGCTTTTGAACGATTTTCCCATCAAAAGTGAGCTTTTACAATATCAGGATTGTAGCATTGATGCTGCAGACCTGAGAGGAATTGAGGGCCTTAACAAAGTGTTTTCCTGACAAATTCGGGAAGTTGGCGGCAGAATTGATGCCTCAGGCATATCAAAGTTACTTTTGACGATCAGGCGTTACTTGTTAAAATGGACTAAAATAGGTGAGATACTGCTGGTAAAAGTTCGTTTTTGACAGTTGCGCAGTGCTCACGATTATTGTTTTTGCATTTTGCTGAGGTAAAGCGTAATGCATCTGTTTTGGAGAAAGTGTGATGTTGCTTATCCCGTCTGCGCGACGCTCGCCAGACAAAAGCGAAGAAGGCCTGCTTGATTTTGATTTGCTGCCACCAATATCGCTTTATGTGCACATGCCCTGGTGCACCAGAAAATGCCCATACTGCGATTTTTATTCTCGTGCCATTTCAACTCCTGTGCCGGAAGAACTTTTTCTTGCCGCAATGCGAAAAGATCTGGAGTCATCTGTTGCTCTTGTCAAGGGACGCCAGATTTCCACGATTTATATTGGTGGTGGAACGCCAAGCCTGCTTTCGGCAGGCTGTATCAAAAAACTGATGCACGGCATACGGGAGCTGCTTCTGATCGCTCCTAATGCTGAAATAACAATTGAAGTCAATCCCGGCACTTTTGATCTGGAAAAAGTCCGGGCTTATCGTGACGCTGGTATCAATCGGCTGTCACTGGGTATTCAGACTTTCAGTCAGAGGCATCTTGATTTGCTGCGCAGAACGCATGACCTGGATCAGGCAAAAGAAGCAATCAGAATTGCAAGGGAAAGTTTCGATAATATCAATTTTGATTTTATGTATGGACTTCCGGGCCAGACCATTGATGATCTGGACAGAGATCTGTCCATGGCAGTATCGTATGCGCCCGAACACCTTTCGTTTTACCATTTTTCGATCGAGCCCGAGACCGAATTTGAAACGGCTCCGCCGGAATTGCCAGACGACGACAGTGTTGCAGACATGCAGGACATGGTCGAAGTGACCCTGGCTGTGGCAGGTTACGAAAATTACGAAGTATCCGCATTTTCCAGACCAGGGCTGCAGTGCCGTCACAACGTCAATTACTGGCAGTTTGGTGATTATTTGTCCATTGGTGCCGGTTCGCACAGCAAAATTACAACTGATGGAAAGGTGATTCGTCAGACACGGTATGCCGACCCTGCACAATACATGCAACTGGCTTTGAAGGGAAATGCAGTAGACCAGCAGTATGTTTTAACGGATGAAGATTTGTCTTTCGAATTCATGCTTAATGCCCTGCGCCTGAGAAAAGGCTTTTATCCGGAGATGTTCGAAGAAAGAACGACACTGTCACTGGATACCATCAAACCGTATCTCAACAAGGCCGAAAAAGACGGATTGCTCTATCGTGACCCGACGATCATTCGTCCTACCGAGAAGGGTATGCGGTTTCTGAGCGATCTGAAGCTGATTTTCCTGCCAGAATAGATTTTTGAATTGAAAGCAGCCAGCAGCCTGGGTATAATCTTGGAACCGGAATATTCCTTACTGGAATTTCTCAGGTCCGGTTTTTTCTGGACCTTTACTTTTGTCTATTGGTAAGACCCGCATTGCTTTTTTTATGAAAACCCGGAGGGTTGGGTGAGTGGTTGAAACCAGCAGTCTTGAAAACTGCCGACGTGCAAGCGTCCGCGAGTTCGAATCTCGCACCCTCCGCCATAAAATCAACAAGTTACGAGATTTTGCGACTTGTTAAAAAAGCAACGCGTTCCGCATCTTGCGGAACGCGTTCCGCAACCTGGCGATTTCAGCGCACAGGTTTTACCAGTTGGCCTTTGCGACGATACACAGTTTTCGTAATTTGTTGCTCAGAGTGACCAAGCAGATCACTGGCTTCTTTCAGGCTTTCTATGTCACTTGCAGCCTTGGCGCGGATGTCGCGCAACTGAAACGCTCTTAAACGTTCCGCAAGGTTTTTATTTCCCTGCTTCATGGCAATTTCAGAAGCCTCGGTTCGGGCTTTTTCAAAACGATCAATCACAGGTTGTCCTGTATCCGTTGCGAGCAGGTAGTAGCTGCTATGCACCGATCTTGGGCGCGATTCGACTTTGTTAAACTGGGTCTGGTTCCACGTCAAGCGTGGACCAATGGACACAATGGTGTACCACAAAATCACGTAGGATAAAGAAAACCCCGTGAGGCTCTATCATCACAGGGTTGCAAAGTCTCTTTCCTCGGTTACCTCCACAGCCATGCCTATAGAGCAGGTGGAATTGCGGACTACTCCGAAAAGAGATTACTACACTCTACATGAGCTCCTGGCGGACGTCAAAGATTCAGATGGAAATTTTTACCTCGAATAAGTTTTTCACGATTTCCTGGTGATCTCTGAGCGAACCGTGAATACATGGTATTGGTTGACTTACAGAGTGATGCCACAGGATTCAGAAGATTTCTAAAAGGAGCATTTGAGGTTTTCACACAAAAAACAAGCTCTGAAAAACAGGAGTTCTTGAGAAAAAAATCAGTTCCGCAACCTGAAAGCTGCGAACGGGTCGGGTAGAACGCCCGATCTGCGTGGCGGGTTTACGCCGACAGACTGCACGGATGACTGCAGACAGACTCACGAACCGGGTGCGTGACAAAACAGGCAAATCAGGGTTTTTCGGGCAATTTCAGCCAGTTACGAAATCAGGGCGACACAATCTATTCAACTGTAACCGATTTGGCAAGATTTCGGGGTTTGTCCACATCGGTTCCACGTACAAGCGCTGCGTGATAGGCAAGTAACTGTAACGCAACAACATGCAATATGGGTGAGAGATCACCATAATTCTCTGGCAGACGGATAACATGGACACCAGGCTCAGAGGCGATGTGTGTTCCCGCATCAGCAAATACATAAAGCTGCCCGCCACGCGCCCTGACTTCTGACATGTTGGATTTGAGTTTTCCAAGAAGATCGTCATTGGGAGCAACCGTTACAACAGGCATCTGTTCCGTTACCAGAGCAAGAGGGCCATGCTTCAATTCTCCCGCCGGATAGGCTTCAGCGTGGATGTAGGATATTTCCTTGAGTTTTAGCGCACCTTCAAGAGCAATAGGGTAATGCACCCCACGACCAAGAAAAAGCGCATGCTCATACCGTGAAAAAGTCTCGGCCCATGCCATGATCTGGGGCTCCAGCGCCAGTACGGCAGAAATCGCAGCGGGCAGGTGCCTTAACTCGCGCATGTAGGCAGCTTCCTGATCAACGCTCAGGCGTCCCCGCATTTTGGCAAAAACGAGCGCAAGCAGAAAAAGGGCAGCCAGCTGGGTGGTAAACGCCTTGGTCGATGCTACACCAATTTCAATACCCGCTCTGGTAATGTAGGCTAGGGCACATTCTCTCACCATGGCGCTCGTCGCAACATTACATATCGTCAGGGTATTGGCCATGCCCAGTTCCCGGGCATGGCGCAGCGCTGCCAGAGTATCAGCCGTTTCTCCACTTTGAGTGACGGTTATGACCAGTGTCTTCGGATGGGGGACACTGGTGCGATAACGATATTCACTGGCAATTTCCACATTGACGGGAATGGCAGCTATTGCCTCAATCCAGTATCTGGCCACCATGCCCGCGTAGTAACTGGTACCACAGGCAAGAATGAGTATGGACTCTACCTGCTCAAAAGCAGCAGCAGCATTTTCACCGAAAAGCCGCGGTGTGAATTCCTCAATGCCCTGCAGGGTATCAGCCAGCGCCTGGGGCTGCTCGAATATTTCCTTCTGCATATAATGCTGGTAAGGCCCCAGCTGGGCTGCAGCAGTATAGGCCTTGACAATGCGTATTTCACGCTCTGCAACTTTTTCACTGACATCATAAATGGAGAAGTGATCCAGATACAGATCAACGATATCGCCTTCTTCAAGATAAATAATGCGATCTGTCGTGTCAGTGAGTGCGAGTGCGTCTGATGCAAGGAAATGCTCTCCCTCACCAATACCTATCACCAGAGGGGAACCTTTTCTGGCTCCAACCATGCGATGAGGTTCATCACGACTGATTACAGCTATGGCAAAAGCACCCTGCAGGCGGGGAACAGCCTTCTGGACAGCTTCAAGAAGATTGCCCTGATAGAGCGAATCAATCAGGTGCACCATGACCTCGGTATCTGTCTGGCTGACAAAAACATATCCCTGAGCTTTCAGCTCATCACGCAGTTCTGCATAGTTTTCGATGATGCCGTTATGCACCAGCGCAATGCGTTCCCGCGAAAAATGGGGATGGGCGTTTGCTATGGTCGGGGGACCATGTGTTGCCCAGCGTGTATGTGCAATTCCAATGAAGCCTGACAGGCCGTGAGCGCTGACCTGTTTTTCCAGATCGGCAACCCGCGCAGTGCTTCGCGTGCGCTGCAAAGACCCATTCGAAAAAAGCGCAATACCACAGGAATCATAACCCCTGTATTCCAGGCGCTTTAATCCTTCAATCATGACGGAGGTGATATCACGTGCTGCTAACGCTGCAACAATGCCACACATTCTGACGGGCTCCTTATTGACAGAGGTTTCAATAATGCTACAAATGGAGAGACTGCATTTACTGCACGGAGCATTCCGTCAATATATGACCGTAATACGCATCAGCACAGGTGTAGACTTGCTCAAGGATCAGGTAATATTGAAGGCTGTCTTGCCACGGGTACTGTTCTGAATACTGAAACCTGAGGTTCTGCTGTTTTTAAAGCTGATTGCAAAGTCTCCAACCGGGTTATTATACGTCAAAACCCGGTTGGAGCACCCGGTCCGGTTAAACTCCCGGTAAACTCCTCCGGGATGAGGCAAAGAAATTCATGATGCCAGCCGTCCGGGAGTTTCCGGCATTTTGCAAAGGGAATTCAAAGAAATTCGACCGTGTCGCGACTGATAGGACAGGGCCGCACGAAGTCACAGTCAAAGGAGAATCATGTTTTACAGAACAAGTTATCTCTGTACTTTGGGAAAGTATACGATAGTTGCTGACGGGGAAAACCTTGCCGGTCTCTGGCTTGATGGACAGAAATATTTTATGGCATCAATACAGGGAGACGTTGAGGAAAAGGACAGTCTCCCGGTTTTTGTCGATGCAAAAAAATGGCTTGATGCCTATTTTGCCGGCAAGGCACCAGCCCTGTCCGAACTGTCGCTTGCACCGGGTGGTGGAGCATTCAGAAAAGCCGTCTGGGACATGCTGTGTGATATTCCTTATGGTCAATATGTCACATATGGGGAAATCGCAAAAAAGATGGCTGAACAAACGGGTAAAGCAGCTATGTCGAGCCAGGCTGTCGGTGGGGCAGTAGGGCGTAATCCTCTTTCCATCATCATTCCGTGTCACAGGGTTGTAGGATCAAACGGCAGTCTGACCGGGTACGCAGGAGGTCTGGATACAAAAATAAAACTGCTCAGGCATGAAGGCGTTGATGTGTCCCGGTTCTTTATCCCCAAAAAGACTTCAGCGCCATAAAAAGACAGCTTTGACTGTTTTCCCGGACGGACATCTGAAAAAAATGGAATAAAAACAGAGGGACACGTCATAAAACAGCTTTGAAAAACATCAGATTTGGCCCCGTTTTCTAACAGATCCGGTTTTTTGTGGTACTCAGCCAGCTGCGGGTAAATCCAGTTTCAACTTTGACGCCACGCATAATCGCTGAAGGCCAAAATGCAGGATTATTTTCAGCTGAAGTAGAAAAAGCCGGGCATCAAAGTAATATAATTGCTTTTGCAGCTTGGCCCGGGTAGCGTGCACGTCTTCTGGCGGTTACAGCTTTGTACTTTTTTGAATGAATGATTGTGACGATGATGCTGCAACTCCCGCACGAATCCAGATTTCCCTGTGACAGAAGAGGGGGCATTTCCCGGTAATACAGGTAAATGGAAGACAAAAACCGGAAGGTGACTGACAAAATCCGATGTAGCAGAGCAGTACTGCCAGACCCGGAAAACCGGGCAATCATGGCATACAGGCGATTGACTGTATTACGGCGGCTCGCAGACAGGATCGAAAAACAGGCGCTTTACAACAGGAAAGCGCAGTCAGCAGGCTGTTTTTTTTAACATGGTAGCGTAAATCGCAATACGACTAGAGTTTTTTTTGGAGAAAAATGTGGCGACACAAAAAATTGTCTGGACAAAGGTTGATGAAGCCCCGGCTTTGGCAAGTTATTCCCTTTTACCGATTGTTCAGTTTTTCCTGAAGGATAGTGGAATAGAAGTTGAATTAAAAGACATTTCTCTGGCAGGCCGGATTATTGCAGGCTTTCCTGAAATGCTCACAGAAGATCAGCGCAGACCGGATGCGCTGGCCGAACTCGGTCTGCTATGCCTTGAGAAACAGGCCAATATTATCAAGCTGCCCAACATCAGTGCCTCGGTTCCTCAACTGAAAGAAGCCATCCAGGAATTGCAGCAACAGGGATATGCATTGCCGGATTACCCGGAATCACCGCAGGACGACAAAGAAAAACAGATCCGGCAGCGCTACGCAAAAATTCTTGGATCTGCAGTCAATCCTGTCCTGCGCGAAGGAAACTCGGATCGGCGTGCACCAGTTTCAGTCAAAAGTCATGCACGGAAGAATCCTCACAAGCTGGGAGCCTGGTCCAGTGCCATCCGGTCAAGGGTTGTAACAATGACACAAGGGGACTTTTACGGAAACGAAAAGGCCGTACTCATACAAGAGGGCACAACGCTCCGGATTGAACTCCTCACGGAAGACGGATCTGTAAAAGTACTCAAGGACAGACTGGATGTAGCCGGAGGAGAGATCGTCGATGCCAGCTTCATGAGCAGGGAAGCCCTGCGCAGTTTTTATGCCGGGACACTGGATCTTGCTCAAAAAGAGAACATGCTCTTTTCACTGCACCTGAAGGCAACGATGATGAAGGTGTCCGATCCTGTTCTGTTTGGTCATGCAGTTTCGGTCTATCTGGCTGATGTCTTTGAAAAACACGCCGCAACTTTAAGCGAACTGCATGTCAATCCGGATCTTGGCCTGGCTGATCTGTACCATAAAGTAAGTACCTTGCCGCAGGACAAACGGATGGAAATTGAAGCGGACATCGAAGCGGAACTGGCCAGAAGACCAGGGCTTGCGATGGTGGATTCGACAAAGGGCATTACCAATCTGCATGTTCCAAGCGACATTATTATTGATGCCTCAATGCCGGTGGTCATTCGCGATTCCGGAAAAATGTGGAACAGGGACGGGCAACTCCAGGAAACACTCGCTACGATTCCTGATCGCAGTTATTCATCCGTCTATGACGCGGTTTTTGAAGACTGCAAGGAACACGGATCTTTTGACCCTGCAACTATGGGTACCGTGCAGAATATCGGTCTGATGGCACAGAAGGCGCAGGAATATGGATCCCATCCGACAACTTTCATCGTCCCCGAAAAAGGAATGCTTCGCGTGGTTGATGCCAGTGGACAGAGCCTGATTGACCACACTGTGGATGCAGGTGACATCTGGCGTCTTTCACGGGTGACTGATACGGCGGTACGCGACTGGGTCAGGCTTGCACTCAACCGTGCGCGTGCGACCGGATTTCCGGCTGTCTTCTGGCTTGATGAAAATCGGCCGCACGATGAGAAACTGATCGCAAAAGTCGGAAATTACCTGAAAGAAGCAGATCTGGAGGGAATTGAATACCACATTCTGAAGCCCGCTGATGCGATGAAGTATTCCCTTGCCCGTATCCGTCAGGGCCTGAACACCATCGCAATCACGGGAAATGTACTGCGGGATTATCTGACCGATCTTTTTCCGATACTCGAACTCGGTACCAGTGCAAAGATGCTTTCCATTGTTCCTCTGCTGGCAGGAGGAGGACTGTTTGAGACCGGGGCCGGTGGTTCAGCACCAAAGCATGTCGAACAGTTTGTTGCCGAGAACTATCTGCGCTGGGATTCACTGGGAGAGTTTTCTGCTCTGGGCGCATCGCTTGAGCATCTGGCAAATGCCGATAATAACGATAAAGCACGCATTCTCTCCGCAACGCTTGATCTCGCGATAGCAGAACTTCTGGACAAAAACAGATCGCCTGCGCGCAGGGTAGGTGCCATCGACAATCGAGGGAGCCATTTCTATCTCGCGCTCTACTGGGCCAGGGCTCTGGCAGAACAGAAAGAAGACAGAGCGCTTCAGGCCCGCTTTGCAGGCGTTGCTCAAGAACTGGAAAAAAACGAGGAAATAATCAGTGCAGAACTCATTGCAGTACAGGGAAAGCCCGTTGACCTTCAGGGGTATTACCATCCTGACCCGGTCGAGGTATCCCAGGCAATGCGACCGAGTCCGACATTTAACGCTATTATTGATGCTTCCTGATTCCTCTCACGACTGAAGAACCAGGAAGCAGTACAGTGCTTAACGGCCCCTGTTTTATCGTTTTTAACGAAATTTTTTCTGGAAATTATTTGATTCAAGAGGTTAAAAATGAAAATCACGATCGATTCCCTTATTACAAAAGAACCCCTGTTTGAGCTTGACGAAGAAAACAACTCGATACTCAAAACGGTTGAAGCAGCCATCAGAGCCGGTGCCAGCCTTGAAGGGGCTGATTTCCCCAAACTGGAACCTACCGGAGTCAATCTGGGAGGAGCCAATCTGGCAGGTGCGATTCTGACAAGAGCGGATTTGAGCTGGGCCAATCTGGCAGGAGCCAACCTGACTGGTGCAACCCTTGTAAGAGCCAACCTTGAAGAAGCTGAATTGAGCGGTGCCAACCTGGTTGGTGCTGACCTCACAGGAGCCAACCTGTCTGGAGGGGCTGACCTGCAGGGCGCGGATCTTACCAAGGCGGGCCTGGAAAGAGCCAACTTTTCTGGTGCGTTCATGCAAGGTGCCAATCTGACAGGTGCGAATCTGCATGCGGCCAACTTTGAAGATGCCAATCTGCAGGAGGCCAATCTGGCAGGTGCCGATCTGGGAGGTGCCAATCTGGCCAGTGCCATTCTGAGCGAAGTGAACCTGGCCGAGGCTTCGCTAAAAAATGCCGACCTGCATGGAGCCAATTTAAGAGGGGCAGACCTGCGTGGTGTGGACCTCAGCGGTGCAGAACTCAGAGGGGCTGATATGCTTGGTGCCAATGTGAAAGGCGCCAAATTTGATGGTGCCAATTTAACCGGTACAAAAAGGGATTTCTGAGCCTGAAGCAGGCCGTAAATTGCAAGGCGCACTGGTCAATGTGGGCATTCTCTCCGCAACAGGCTGATCCTGTTATTGTTTTGAGGGCGTGTTGCGGAGCGCTTTGCTCCGGACCGGAACAGGTGGCTGACAGCAGCAGCAACAGTCCGGGAATTCCGGAAAACCGGTGCTCCTCTCCTGTTGTTTTTCAGCAACAGGGGATGGCACTTCGAACGTACCAAAAAAATCAATGCCCAATTTGTCTGCGCTCCCGACAACACGAAAAGAAGGCTTCATAAAAAAATAAATGGCCCTCCATCATCTGTTATTATGACTTTCTTACATGTTCCAGGAGACCCTTGGGACCGTTTTTCGACAATCCTGTCCGGATTGACCACTCCGTGAAGAACATCGAATAACCCGACCCTGTCAGTGAACTTCGGAAAAAAAAAACGGACTCGAAAAACACGATACAACGATACATACAGGGATATCACCCCCATCCCTGTCAGCAGCAAAGCTTCAGACACCACTCATGAGGCTCTTTGAACACCCCTTTGTGGGGTAGTAGCAAAAAGGGCAGTATTTTTGGGAATACCTGCACCGCCACCAGTTTAAATCGCGCTTCCTGTCAGCGCCCTGACCAGGGCACTTCAGGAACGGACGAACGAATGTAAATCTGAAATGTAGGGCAGATAAAGAAAGGTCAGCCACCCCTCCCTGAAGGGAGAGGCTTGCAAAAACCTGGTTGGCCATGGAAAGCCGTAAGCAGCCGCCTACGTGTAAACAGGTTCAGGACCGGTGCTGGATCGCTTCCTCAGTTCCAGCCTCCTGGAGTCCGGGTTTCAGACAGGCCATGGCCAGGCTGGAAACGGATCCGGACAGAACGCCGGTTACAGCATTTCCGGGGAGAGACGCCCGAAAGAGCGCGTTTGAGACAGCAATCTCCTGTGATGCTCACAAGAGCAGGAACCGGACGCAATGGCAGTTACGAATAATTTTTTAAGCACAATTCCTCCCCGACCAGAAAGACAGGGGTTCCTTGCGAGGATTTGATGAACAAGAAGCTTGCGACATTGGATGAAGGTCTTGCAGCCGTTGAGCTGTGTGGCTTTGCGCTCAAGTATGTTTCTGAAAAATTCAAGACCCCCGAACTCTGCCTTCTGGCCGTCCAGAAAAACGGATGGGCTCTCAAGTATGTACCCGAAAAGCTCAGGACATATGAACTGTGCCTTGTTGCCATTCAGAAAGATGGCTTTGCATTTCAATATGTACCGGAAGAACTCAAAACACCCGAGTTCTGTCTTGCTGCCATTCGCCAGAATGTGTATGCACTCAAATTTATTCCGGAAGATCTGAGAACTGCCATGCTCTATCGTACTGCAGTGCAGAAATATGGCAAGTCACTTAAATATGTCCCGAAAAAACGCATAACGGAAAAACTCTGCCTTCTTGCCGTCCAGCAGGACGGCAGCGCACTGGAGTTTGTACCGGAGCGCTTCAAGACTCCGGTAATCTGCATTGCTGCCGTCCAGCAGAACAGCCTCGCACTTAACTATGTTCCGGATGAGCTGGATACGCCGGAACTGCGTCTTGCTACTACCGAGCAACGTGGCGGAATGTACGATTACAGAGTGCTCAAAGATGTATCAGATGAATTCATAACAGCAGAACAGTGTCTGGATGCGGTTAAAAACTGCCGGGTTGGCTGGACGCTCAAATATGTACCGAAGCGATTTTTGACCCCGGAACTTTGCCTTGCAGCTGTTGAGCATGACAGGCTGGGCAAGGCGCTTAAATATGTTCCGGAGCAGTTTAAAACGCTGGAACTGTGTCTTTCTGCTGTCAGGCGGGACAGCAGGGCGATTTATCATGTACCCAGGAAACTGAAAACAGCAGAAGTCTGTATGGCTGCCGTTAAAAACTGCCGCTCGGGGCAGGCGCTGAAAAATGTACCAAACAGGCTCAAGACGCCAGAGCTCTGTTTTTTGGCCATGCAGCAGAACATCAGGGCGCTTGATCATGTTCCCGAAAAAATACAGAAGGAAGCTTTTGTTGTACGTCGGGATGCGCAGGGGAGACTGCATAACGCCAAAGGACCATCCGTCTTCTGGCGTGATGGGTGGGAACTGTTTCATTGGCACGGTGTGGCCATTCCCGGCGGCTGGGTGAATGGAAGTCCGCCATCAGCAAAAGAAGCCCTTTCCATGATGGACATAAAAAAGCGCATGGCGGCGTGTGAAATCCTCGGTTGGGATAACATCCTGCAGGAACTTGAAGCAAAAGTGCTCGACGGCGACACCACGCTCGACATAAACACTTTTTTTGAGGCAAGGTTTCCATCAGACCGGCCATGAACTGTCGTGCGCCAGCTGCATACGACCCGTACGCTCCCATCCTTGCTGTCTGAAGCCGGAAACGCTCCTTCTGATATCCGTTATTACGGTCTTTGTATTGATCCTGCCATTAAAGTGAGTGCCTTCTGGCAATGGTATACATGGCTGCGTTCAGAAAGTTCTTTTTTGACGGTTTTCAGTGCATTCGATGCAGGCTGCACGGGTTTAATCCATAAGACCAACAGTTACCGGAAAAAAAAGAACTTGTACGATGAAATATTTTGCAGTAAAATAAACAGGACGCTTAACCGGCTTCTTCCTTGTGGCATTCATGACCACGTTATCTCTTTCTGGTGTTCAACACCCTGCGCACGGTTAAGCGTCCTTTTTTTTGTCTGCGGAAATCCCGCATGGAAATGGACCTCCAGGCGAATCCGGGTACAGTTTCTGGAGAGTGCTTCCCTGACAGCCCGCTATGTCTGCCCCGATCCCAGGCGCTGATCTTACGTTATTTTTGCTGTTTGATGTATATTGCCCCGATCTGACTGTTCCGGTCCAAAGATTCGGGCAGACATTTGATCTGATGGCACTCCCCCGGATTGCCAGGAAGCATTTTGACCACTTTCAGAGTGTACTGTACGAAGACAACAGGAATGGATGAGCAAAGTGCCATGACCAGCCCGGAATCAGAATTTGAACTCACTCAGGCAGTATGGACCAATGCCGTTATTAACACGGAACAGGTTGATCCGTTTTCCTCTTCACCAGCCTGGCAGCTTGCATTTCATGAAGCCTTTAACCCCGCACGCAGACTTCTGATTGAAAGAACCAGTGACAGCGTAATCTGCTTTGCAGAAAATTTTTTCTCCCCTTCAGAAATTTTCCTGACACCTATTGAGCCGCACTGGTTTTTTGGCTGTCCTTTGCTGGGCAACGATGCGGTTGACCTGTTTGCCATGATCATGCCGTTTCTTGCTGTCGAATATGCACCCCATTTTCCCAGAATACTCATCAGCGGAATCCCCATGAGAAGTACACTTCCAGAGCGTCTGGTGCAAAGCTTTGCTGACAGCTTTACCATCCGGCTGCATTCGGTCGGTCTGCAGTGCGCTGCATCACTGGAAGATGATATGGACGGTTTTTTATCGCGCAGATCTGCCGGTTTCAGAAAAAATCTGAGACAGGTCGTCAGGCGTGCCACAGACAGGGGCGTTTACTTCGAACGCGTAATACCGCGCACTCTGGAAGAAGCGCAGACAGCGTATTCGCGACTGATTGCCGTTGAGCATGCAAGCTGGAAGGGACTGAATTCCTGTGGGATGACCGAATCGCCCATTAAAGAGTTTTACGCCGCAATGACACGCAGGATGCTCCGGCATGGAGATGCCAGAATCATTATGGCCCGATATGATGAAGAGGATATCGGATATATCTTTGGAGGCCTGATCGGCAACATCTATCGGGGGTTGCAGTTCAGCTATGATGACAAGTGGAGAAATTATTCCATTGGCAATCTGATGCAGCATGAAAAAATCAGATGGCTTGTCGAAGAAGGGATCGTCCGTTACGATATGGGTTCGGTACTGGGTGAATCAATGAGTTATAAAGCAAACTGGACAGAAGAGCGCATTCCGTATCAGTGCTGGATACTGGAAAAGAGATAAGGGTGGCGCTGCTTTTTTCAATCTTTCTCCCTGCGTCTGAAACCGGAGCCTGCATTGCGGAGGTCTGATGAAGATCACAATCGTATCGCACATTACTGGAGAGACCCTGTTTGAACACGAAGAAGAAAACAACACGGTTTCGCGAACCCTTGAAGTGGCAGTTTCCAAAGGAAAAAACCTGGAAGCGGCCGAGTTGGGCAAAGTCTATCTTGCTGGAGCGAATCTGGCTGGTGCAAAATTGCAACGTGCGAATTTTACACAGGCCTATCTTGAAGCTGCCGATCTGAGTCTGGCGGATCTGACTGAAGCGAACTTTGTAGAGGCCGTGCTCCAGTGGACCGTTTTTGAAGGTGCGGACCTTCGGAATGCCGATCTGCGCGGTGCCGATCTGAGAGGAGCCAACCTCAAGGACGCAAAACTGCATGGTACCGAAATTCGCAGAGCCCGGTTTTCCGGTGCCGGTTTTGACGGTGCAAAATGGAATAAATAACAACAGTCATCACTTCGTATTTTGCGATTCCAGGGACGGGAGTCGCTTCGAAATGAGTCATTCCATGGCAAGATCCAGGGAAAGATTCAGGAAAAAAAGAACCCGTTGCAAATCCGGATTCAATCCGGTCTTTTCGAATGTGTGTGTATCATGAATGTGACTTACAGGCTCAAAGAAGAAGCCAGAATGCGACTCAGGGAGTTTCTTCGAAAAAACCATTTTCTGGGGGAGAAGATTGCCAGTGATGACAGGCTTTTGTCGAACTGGGCTCAAAGCCTCGAGCGCGGTGCCTGCATGCACGGTACAGCAATTCATCTGGGAAAACAGCATACCGTATCCGGCAGGACAATGACCTTCCACACTTACCCTGATGATTTTTATCCGCTGGAGGAGACCTAGTTTCCGCTCCTTCGGGAAGTGCTTTCTGCAAAGGGTCGAGCTTTTTTCGTTTCTGACGAAAAGAAACGATCCGTTCTCCCGGGTCAGACAGAGTCCGGGTTGAAGGACCAGCCATCTTCGTCGTGATAAATCATCTGTACTGTCATTCCACCATCAACAGTAAAGTTCTGACCGGTAATGAAGCCTGCTTTTTCCTTTGACAGGAAAAGTGCGAGCTCTGCAATGTCTTCCGGTTTGCCCACACGCCTGGCCGGATGTTGACGCCTGTCCTGATCCGGGTGGACCGGCTCAGTGGAAGGGAATCTATACCGTGAGGTATCTATCCAGCCGGGGCTGATGGAATTGACGCGTGCACGACCTGCCAGACTCACGGCCAGGGCATGTGTCAGTGCGTTGATTGCGCCTTTGGCAGCCGAATAACTTTCAGTGTCCGCACTCGACATGAAAGCGCGGGTTGAGGATATGTTGATGATGGAAGCGCCCGGCGCAAAATGATCACGAAAGAGTTTTGCGAGCATGTAGGGTGCAACAACTCCAACGCGAAGTGCATGACTGAAATCCGAAAAGCTGCAATCAGAAAGAATGCCTTTGTGTGAGACAGCAGCATTGTTGATCAGACAGTCTATGGAACCAAAGCGGTCAATGACGTACTTTGCGAAGATTCCCAGCATGGTTTCATCGGCGATATCACCATGCATGAAAGTGACTCTGTCACCCAGTTGTCCGGCCAGTTTTTCTCCGGCCTTTTTATCCTTGTCGATAAAAGCAACGTGTTCGCTGTGCGCAACAAAGGTTTCAACGAGGCAGCGCCCGATTCCATTGGCTCCACCTGTTATGACACAAATTTTTTTCAACATGACGGGATTCAGGTTTGAAGTGCAGTTTTTGACAGACTGCCCGTTTTAATAATGGCTTCCAGGACAGAACTGCCGACAGGAAACGGAGGCGTCCTCTGAAGAAAGATACCACATTTTTGTGCTGGAGCGCGAAGATGATCTGCCCGGCAGCAGGGTAGCGCACTCACCAGCCTTCTGTTGTTTTCCTGAAGTGCCGGATTGCGAAAAAAAGAGCATCCCTGAATGCGTCATTGAGCAAAGTTTTTTTTGTATGTGAGTACCCGAATGCCGCTCAAGGGTCCCCCAGCAAGTGGTGAAGAAAGAAAAACCCCGCATAAAATGTTGATTTATGCGGGGTTTTTTGTAGATTGCATCTGAAAGATGTCAGAAACAAATGTTTTCTGGTGGCCTAGGACAGAATCGAACTGCCGACACAAGGATTTTCAGTCCTCTGCTCTACCAACTGAGCTACCAGGCCAATAGATACAATTATATCAAAGAAGGCAGACAGCGCAACTCAAAAGTAAAAAAAATTTTGACCTGAAGTGAACAAATCAGAAAAAAACCGCGTGAAAGCATTGATTTCACGCGGTTTTTATATACTGCTTCAGAGCAGAAAAAGTGTTCTGGTGGTGATAGGTGGATTTGAACCACCGACCCCAGCATTATGAGTGCTGTGCTCTAACCACCTGAGCTATATCACCGGAAATGAGCAATTTTGCTTGTTTCAGAGGCCCTTGTCAAGCCAAAAAGAGAATTATATCACGCATCGGGCTTCCAGCGGGAAGTCAGGGCAGGGATCCGGGATGCTGTTTTTCGAGCTGATGGAGGATCTGTCCGGCGACATCCGGTGCCAGACAGTCAATACTGCTTCGTTCAGGCATGGAGCGCAACCATGTAAGCTGACGTTTGGCCAGTTGACGTGTTGCAGCTATTCCTTTTTCCCGCAAGGTATTACGATCGAATTCACCATCCAGGTACTGCCATGTCTGACGATAGCCCACACAGCGCATGGATGGAAGACCAGGGTGAAGATCGTCTCTTTTTTTCAGCCTGGCGACCTCTGCAATCAGACGGTCATCTTCCAGCATGCTGTCAAAGCGCTGTGCTATGCGCATGTGCAGAGCAGCCCTGTCTGAAGGCTCAAGGGCAAAAGACCTGAGTAAAAATCCGGGCTCTTTGTCTCTTTTGCCTGTCTGCAGAGAAGACAGGGGACGACCCGTTATTTCGATAACTTCCAGAGCACGCTGAATACGCTGGGAATCATTGGGTTTGAGCCGCAAGGCAGCAATCGGGTCAAGTCCGGCCAGCTTCTCGTGCAGGGCAGGCCAGCCCGCCAGAGCGGCCTGTTCATCAATTCTTGCACGGATTGCGCTGTCAGCGGTCGGCAAATCATCCAGTCCGCCAGCAAGCGCCCTGAAATACATCATGGTACCACCCACAAGGAGCGGCAACCTGTTTCTGGCACTGATCTCCCGGATCAGGCGGGTAGCATCCTCTTTGAAGCGGGAAACGGAATAGGATTCAGAAGGGTCAATCAGATCTATCAGATGATGCGGTACAGCCGCACGCTCATCTGCCCCTGGCTTGGCAGTGCCTACATCCATCTCACGGTAGATCAGGGCCGAGTCAACAGAGATGATTTCAGCATCAATGTGTCGGGCCATTTCAAGCGCAGCAGCGGTCTTGCCCGATGCTGTCGGACCCATGATGGCAATAACAAGTGGCGTTTTTCTGTTGTTCACTGAAAGATGGAACTGGTGCCTGGGGCTTCCCGTGGCCTGAGTCAAAGGTTTTTGTCGCCTTGCCGGGCGGCTATCTTCCGCGCCTGAAAAGGGCATCCAGTGCCTCCCAGTCAATCTGTACCCAGGTAGGACGACCATGGCTGCACACGTCGGCGTTTCTGGTTACTTCGATCTGGCGCAAAAGGGCATCCATTTCAACAGCACCAAGCGTACGCTTTGCCCGCACAGAGCGATGACACGCAATTGTAGCAAGTAATTCGTTCCGTTTTTCATCCGGGATGGCAGAAACACCGAACTCATGCAATTCGGACAGCATATCTTTGACCATCAGTTCCAGGTCGGTATCCGAAAGCAAAGCCGGAGCAGAGCGAATGGAGAGCGTGTCAGGAGAGAGCGAACTGATGTCAAAGCCCATGGCAAGCAGGGCATCACGATGTGTTTCAGCGGTTCCAGTCTGAACGGGATCGGCCCTGAAAACAACCGGAATCAGAAGCGGCTGGACCTGAATGGCTTTTTCGTTGAGGTCGGTTTTCAGCTTTTCATACAGGATGCGTTCATGCGCGGCATGGATGTCAACCAGAATCAGGCCGTGCTCATTCTGGGCAAGAATGAACACCTCATTCAGCTGCGCCAGGGCGTATCCCAGTGGTCTGAACGGAGGTGCAGCATCTGCCGGGTCCGTTCCGGTAAGAGGCATGGCAGCCGGCCCGGCAGAAACTTCGTCCGGTCGGCTTGCCCCGAAATTGCCCAGACCAGGCAGATCACGCCAGTGCGCACCCGGTCTGCGAGACGGAGTGAAAGAGGGCAGGCCAGGTACAGAAGCAGTTCTGCTGGCAGAGGGCAGGGCAGTCCGTACCGAGGCCGTGCCGTCAGTGGGCCGGGTCAGGGCATGCTCGATGCTGTGCCGGATAAACTGGTGTACAGCCCTGCTGTCACGAAAGCGTACTTCGGTTTTTGCCGGATGTACATTGACATCAACATGAGTGGGAGGGACTTCAATAAAAAGAACATAGGCGGGATGGCGGTCAGCATGGAGCACATCCTCATAGGCCGCACGAACGGCATGCGTCAGAACGCGGTCTCTGACAAAGCGGCCATTGACATAAAAATACTGGAGATCGGCACGGCTGCGCAGGGCAGTTGACAGACCCAGATATCCGTACAGTCGCATGCCGGCAGTGCCGTGTTCTGTTGTTGTGTCCAGGTAAAAGTGGTCTCTGACAAAGTCCGGGCTCAAAATGGCGGTACTGCGCTCCTGGAGTGTTCCGGAAGGCCACTGCAGACTCAGCCTGTCATTATGGTAAAGGCTGAAGTGAATTTCAGGGTGCGCAAGAGCAATACGTCTGATGACGTCCAGGCAATGCCCGTATTCGGTCTGATCGGATTTTAAAAATTTGCGACGTGCCGGTGTATTGATGTACAGTTCACGTACGTCAACCGTTGTCCCGGGTAATGCCGATGCGGGAACGGGTTCCCCCGTAGTGGCAGACCCGCTGATTGACCACGCATGAGAGCCGGCAGATGTGCGTGAAATGATGTCCACCTCAGCAACAGATGCAATGGAAGCAAGTGCTTCGCCACGAAAGCCCAGTGAGAGGACATTTTCCAGGTCATGCAGACTGGCGATTTTGGATGTGGCATGACGAACAAGAGCAAGACCAAGCTGGTCAGGCGGAATGCCGCTACCGTTGTCAGTAACGATAATCTGTTTTTTTCCGCCGCTTTGCAAACGGATATCAATCCGGGTTGCACCGGCATCAATGGCATTTTCAAGCAACTCCTTGACAACGGCTGAGGGGCGTTCAATTACTTCGCCTGCTGCAATCTGGGAAATCAGTTGATCAGATAACAGGCGGATGGATCCGGATGCTGCTTGCCCGAAGGCGGGGGAAGACTGCTGTTTCATAAACTGCTGCTGCTGCAAAAAAATAAGGACCAGGACCTGCGTACAGCTTGCCTCAGGAGCAAAAAAGATGCTGTGTACAGGTGTGTACTGTTGTTTTTTCAGAAATTGTGAAAAGATTTACCCAAACGAAGAGGAATTGTTCTATTTTACTCACGTGAAGGCTTCTTAGATATTATACTTTCTATTGTTTGCCGATAGTGCAATTCCATTTGATTTGAGACAGATTAATCACTGGTTTATTTCCGGAAATTTATGGATTTTTCGCTGTTTTTGGATCTGATTGTCAGTGTTGATACGACTATTGGCACCATCATCAACCGGTATGGGACACTGATCTATTTTGTGCTGTTTGCCATCATTTTTTGTGAAACAGGACTTGTGGTCATGCCGTTTCTGCCGGGAGATTCACTGCTGTTTGTTGCCGGTGCATTTTGTGCAACAGGATCCATGAATGTGTGGCTCCTGATGGTGCTTCTGATAATTGCCGCCATTTCCGGAAATACCGTAAACTATCTGATCGGAAGAAAAATAGGCCAGAAGGTGTTTGAAAAGGATTATGCCTGGATTGACAAAAATGCACTCTTCAGGACCAAGGCTTTTTTTGACAGACATGGCGGTAAAACCATCACCATATCCCGTTACATTCCGATAGCGCGTACATTTGCGCCATTCGTAGCCGGTGTATCCGAAATGCCTTTTTCCCGCTTTCAGTTCTACAATATTTCAGGCGGGATACTGTGGATAGTGAGCCTGGTTCTGGGAGGTTATTTCTTTGGCAACATCCCGTTCATTCGGGAGTACCTCAATACAATCGTGGTCCTTGGTATTTCAGCGGCGGCTGTGCCCGTTCTTGTTGGATGCCTGTGGCGTTTTGTCAAACGTATTCGTTCGGGATAACTGTTTTTTATGTTCACCAGATGCATTTTTTTTGCTGCCCTGTTTTTGACCTGTATGCTGTCTGCCTGCAAAAGCAGGCCGCTGGAAGTACCGCTCCTGGGTGCTCCGGTTGGAATGACGGATCAGACCGCACGTATCAGGGAAGGTTCCATGCTGCTGCGTGGTGTGAATGAAGTGAGACTGAGCAGCCTGGAGCTGCCCAATCCTTACAGCAACTATATCTACGTCATTCCTCCCGGACGCTACACACTGTTGGGAATCAACATCCAGACGGGACATTTTCTGTCTCCAACCGATTTGCGCTGCTATTCACTTGAAGCCGAGCTGCTGCCAGGCGTGGAGTATATGTTCATTGAAGACAAAAACAATGATCTGGCGATCATGAGGCGTACCGATACCGGTGAGATTGTCGGCACAGGTGAAAAATTCGAACAGAAAAGAGCCTATACCGGTGTCTGTAAATGGGGGTCTGAAGAATAATCTGCAAAAAAAGCAGCAATGCATCCTGCCCGATACGCGTCTGCACTTAATGTATCAGTTTAGCACTTCTCGCTAACATGCTGAAATTAATGGAAAGCTGCGAGTGACTCCAGAGGAGTCTGCTTTGAAATGATGAAGTGAAAAATCCCGCACATGTTGCAGTGCGGGATTTTTTTTCTCTGTCATTTCACGGGCATCCGGTGGTCACGGATAGTGCTCATACACGGATGTTTTTGAACTGCCAGGGGTCGCTTTCATCGATGTCTTCCGGGAATGGCTTGTGTCTTTCCGCGATGGGTGTCCAGTCGGTATAGACGCCTACCACATCGCCAAGGTAGGGGATGGCGACTTCAAGCATGGCCTTGTGGTCGACTTCATCCGGTTCGATAAGGCCTTTTCCGGGATTCTGTATGGCATAAACGATGCCTGCGAGAATACCGGAAATAACCTGCAGACTGGTCGCATTGTTGTAGGGAGCGAGTTCGCGTGCCTGATGGATGGACAGTTGGGAGCCATACCAGTAAGCGCCCTTTGCATTACCCATAAGCAGAACGCCGAGCTCGTCAGTACCCTGGATAATGTCATCACGGATGTTGATGTGTCTCTGCTTTTCCCTGAAGTTGTTTCCTGCCAGTTCATGCAGGGACAGATAGGCGTCATCGCTCGGGAGATAGGCATAAAGAACCGTCGGTCTGTACACCGGTTCATCTCCTTCCCTGAGCGTGAAGTAGTCAGCAATGGAGATGGATTCATGATGGGTGAACAGAAAGCCCTTGAACGATCCTGCCAGCGGTGCCCAGCTTCTCACTTTGACCTCGGCCCCATGGTGGGTAAGCATGATGGATGCCTTGCACCCGAAATCGTGTGCGACAGCGTCCGCAGGCCAGTGTTTTTCGTGGGTACCCCAGCCCAGTTCGGACGGCTGCAGGGATTCATCAATCATGGCAGCAACAGACCATGTATTGACGAAGGCATTGTCAGGCTTTCTCGTTGCAACACTTTGTGAATCCCGTTCGGATATCTGCATGACCCTGATATCGAGTTGCCGGGCCAGGCGTGCCCATTCTTCCCGTGACTGCGGGTCGGCTGTGATACCGTTGTCCGCAGCTATATTGACCAGGGCCTGCTTGACAAAGCCTGAAACAATACCAGGGTTGGCTCCCAGTGCAACAATAGCGGTGGGACCTCCCACACATTTACGTGCCAGGGCGAGCGTCATTTCTCTGAGCATGTAATTGGAACGATCGACAATGGACAGGCTTGTGTCGGTAAAGCCACCTTCCCATGGTTCGATGGAGGAGTCCAGATACAGTGCACCAATTTCCTGGCAGAGTTCGATCAGTGCCAGGCTGGATACACCTACTGAAAGGTTTACGAGAAAGTCGCCTTCTTTCAGATTGGCGCTGACAACTTCGCGATAGTTTTTTTCTGTCAGCAGAATCTGCTCAAACCTGAAGCCGAAAATATCAGCAAGACCCTCATCATCTTCGCTGGCAGAAATCACCTTGATGCGATCCGGCGTTATCGTGATATGTCGTAAAAATAAGGCGATGGACCCCTTTGCAATACTACCTAATCCAATAATGAGGAAATTGCCCGTAAAATTGACGCGTGACATGGTCAGTTATTTCCTTGTAAAAAGAATGCGTTAATACAATGAATTGAGGCACCCTGTAGCTAAAGCACGGGGATTCCCGGCGAATTCTGGTGAACTGCCGGACAGGCTGATACGGTGGCAGTCTCCGGCAGGGGTGTGACCCTGCCTTCCGGATACGCATCTCAGATACCGTCGTGTCCACAACAGTTCCAACGGTTGCGAAGCCATTCGCAGCCGATTTCTTTCCAGGAGTGTGTACAGCACTGTTTACATCGCTCATAACCCGAAAATAATCGCAGAATCCGCTCAGGTCCGGCCTGTACTCTTTGTTGTAATCTGACCAGTTGTTTCGGGACACATCAGGACCTGTCATCAGACAGCCTCCCTGTTGCGCGAAGTAATATGCACGAAATTACTTTACTTTCTCGCTCTACATGAGCAGGTTGTTTATCCGTAAGTCCTTGCTTCAGCCCGGAATGGTGCTTTGTATGCACAAGTAACAGTAAACATTTCTGTAATAAGTAATAATAAATATTTGTTTTCTGGAATAAGTAATAATAAATATTTATTATTAAAGCAGGCGATATTTTATCATCAATTTTCGCCATATTAATGGTGTGAAAATAAAATGAAGCCAAATCATAGCGCTTTCGATGTTTTAAACCGGCAGGAACCCGGTTCTTCCGGAACAGCCGTATTCAGTCAGAACTGGCCCAATCCGAAGCGTGAGCCCCGCTTTTATCGTCAGACACGGTCATTTCCTCTGCGCCACTTCCAGAAAAACACATGCAGCAGCCTCCTGTTCAGGTATAATTCGAGTTTTTGCTTCAGTTCCCATCTGCGTCGGGAGCCGGTTTTTCCCGTCTGTACTCAACCGGCATTGTGAGCCTGATGCCAAGTTGTACGACGACCTGCAGAGCCTGCAAAGTCCTGAAGAAACTGTCTGCGAATAAAAGCCTGTTTTAATTTTATTTTTGTTTTCATACTCTTATGAAAAGCTCGATGCTTGCCAGGCTGGAGCAGCTTACAGTGCGTCAAAAAGAAATCGATGCACTTCTGATGCAGCCAGATGTCACCACCAACCAGGAAAACTTCCGGCGCCTGATGCGTGAACACGCCGAAATATCCCCTGTTGCGACCCTTTTTGATGCCTGGTGCCGTGCACAGTCCGATCGTGATGTGGCACTGGATATGCTGCGTGACCCGGAAATGAAAGAATTTGCCCAGCAGGAAATAGAGCTTGCACAGGAAAAAATGGCCCAGGCCGAAGAAGAACTGCAGATTCTGCTGCTGCCCAAAGATCCGAATGACGACAAAAACATTTTTCTCGAAATCAGGGCCGGGACCGGCGGAGATGAATCAGCCCTTTTTTCCGCTGATCTTTTGCGGATGTATACCCGCTTTGCCGACAATAACGGATGGCGGACAGAAATTGTTTCCTCCTCTCCATCGGAACTGGGCGGGTATCGCGAAGTGATCGTACTCGTGGAAGGCAAAGGAGCATATTCAAGGCTGAAGTTCGAATCAGGCACGCATCGTGTCCAGCGGGTTCCGGAAACGGAAACACAGGGGCGCATACATACATCCGCCTGTACCGTTGCAGTCATGGCAGAGGCGGATGACATAGAAGTGCAGATCAATCCGGCAGATTTGCGTGTGGATACCTATCGTGCATCGGGGGCAGGTGGGCAGCACGTCAACAAGACAGATTCAGCCGTAAGAATCACGCATTTGCCAACCGGAATTGTTGTAGAATGTCAGGATGATCGCTCCCAGCACAGGAACCGGGCGCAGGCCATGTCGATTTTAAGTTCACGGATCAAGGATGTACAGATGCGAGAACAGAAGGCAAAAGAAGATGCAACGCGTAAAAGACTGGTTGGTTCAGGTGACAGGAGTGAGCGTATTCGCACCTATAATTATCCACAGGGCAGAGTAACCGATCATCGCATTAACTTGACCTTGTACAGGCTTGAATCCATAATGGAAGGGAGTCTGGACGAACTGACCGGTGCGCTGGCAACCGAACACAGAGCCCAGTTACTCGCAGAAACAGGAGGCAATGCGTAACATCGCGCTGCAAATAGCAGGTTTTTCGCTCAAAGCTTTTTGAAAACGGAAAGACCTGATGGACCTGCCTGCGCAAAAGCACAGTCTTTTTTTTTTGATTTTGAAAACAGGTGCCCAATCAGGGATTGGGCCGGAGCGGGAAGAAGCGGGCATCCGGACACATACCTGTAACCCATGGGAAATAATAACCGCCGTCTGGGAGTCATGCATGCAGAATACGAAAAAGATATTTGGCATCATACTGCTTCTCTGCAGTGGTTTTTTGATGTTTGCCTATTATCTGCAGCATTTTCAGAATATCGGTCCCTGTCCACTGTGTGTACTGCAGCGCTATGCATTCGCCCTGATAGCGCTGTTCTGTCTGTTGGGAAGGTATACCAGGCATGTCCGGTTTGCGGCCTTTATGGCCTTTCTGTCTGCGGCAGGAGGGACTGTGGCGGCTGCAATGCAGCTCTGGATGCCGGGTGCAACAGCAGGGCAGTGCAAGCGCAGTTCTCTTGAACTGCTCGTCAACAACCTCATCACGGCAAAATGGTTTCCCTTTCTGTTTGAAGCAGATGGTACCTGCGATCAGATTCTCGACCGGATTCTGGGGCTGACGATACCCATGTGGTCTTTTGGCTGGCTCGTCCTGTTTGCATTCGTTTTCCTCATTATCGTGCTGCGCAGCAAAAAAAACAAATTCATATTCAGGTAAAAACGGCCTTCTCATGAACCACGAAGTGATGGATGTCGCTGCTGATCCACAAACGGACATTTCAGACATTGTCAGGTCCGGAACAAGCCTGAAAACACTTTTTGCGCAAAACCTGCTTGACCCGGTTGACCTGAGAATACTGACAGGCTTTTCGCTGGGACTGACCCATGCCCGGATGATTGCCCGGGCAGAACGCACACTCAGTGACAGGGAAGCAGCAGATCTCGCACAACTGATAGAACGCAGAAAAAAGGGTGAGCCGGTTGCCTATATTGTGGGGGAGAAAGAGTTTTATGGCCTGCCCTTTCATGTTAGCTCCGATGTGCTGGTTCCCCGTCCTGAAACAGAACTGCTCGTGGAGCTTGCGCTCGGAAATTTACCCGTAAACGCACATATGCTTGATCTGGGAACCGGCTCGGGTGCCATTGCCATAGCCGTTTCCAGCAACAGACCGGATGTTTTTGTGTCGGCAACGGACATATCGGCAGCCGCACTCGCGATTGCAGAAAAAAATGCAAGGCAGCTCCTGAAAACGGATGCCAGAGCCTTTTTTTACCAGGGCAACTGGTTTGATGCGCTACCCGAACCTGTGCGCTTTGATGTGATTGTTTCCAACCCGCCATATGTTGCCAGAGGAGACGTACATCTTGCCCGGGGGGATTTACGCTTTGAGCCGCAGATTGCCCTGAGTGATCAGGCCGATGGCCTGAGGTTTCTGTCAGCCATCATCGCCGGTGCA
>Ga0099364_10001995_pt1 | contig 32888 bp, 32 predicted proteins | sample TergutTh196P3_FD_73070 | JGI IMG/M metagenome (GOLD analysis project Ga0099364, IMG submission 73070) | Microcerotermes parvus P3 segment gut microbial communities from Pointe-Noire, Republic of the Congo - Th196 P3 | ecosystem: Host-associated > Arthropoda: Insects > Digestive system > Gut ... | reverse complement strand
TGCCGATAAGGAATTGGGGGCAGGCTCTAAACCAGTTTGCCATCGAGTTTGGTAAAGAGCGGGTTCCGTTCTTATGATATTCTGTCATTTACACAAAATTTCTGATAGGCTCGTGGATAGATTTGTTTGTATTGCCCTGTTATCTGTCGTTACTTCTCTGTAAGGCTGAACACTCCGTCCCAGTCAGCTCCCGGCGGATAGTCACGGAATTGATTACATCGTTTCTGATACAAAAGCGAAGGGCCGTCATTAGGGAAAGTTTTCAATACAAGATCGAATGCACCTTTGGCATCCTTCCAATTGCGAACTCTGAACAACTCCATAGCTTTTGTAAAAAGATGAACCTTCTCCTGCAAAGCGTCTGACGCATCCGCCTTAATATCCAGAATTTCATGGATGCCCACCGCTCCGCTTATACCAACAACTTTTACCCAGTCAAGCCGTCGGGTAAGGAGCTTGTCTCCCGCATCTCTTATTGTGGACTCCGATGCAAGAATCCATGTTCCGTATTGTTTATTGACTCCCTCAAGACGGGAAGCAAGGTTAACAGCATTACTGATAATTGTATAATTCATCTTTTTATGCGTTCCCATGTTTCCAACTACCATATCGCCTGTATTAATTCCAATACGGGTTAAAAGAGGCGAAGGGCTTATTCCCTTTTCCAGAATATATCTGTTTGCTTCGCCTTCTATCCGTTTCATAAGGATTGCAGAAACACAGGCGCGCAAGGCATGGTCGCGAAGTTCCAGCGGCGCGCCGAAAAATGCGATAATCGCGTCCCCCTGATATTTGTCGATAGTTCCCTTTTGATCAAGAACGATGTCGCTCATGGTGGAAAGATAATAATTTAGAAGGTCGACAAGCTGCTCCGGCGTTAATGATTCTGCTATTGTCGTAAAACCCCTGACATCAGAAAAAAGGACAGTCATGTGCCGCCTTATCCCGCCAAGCTGGAGGCGTGTAGGATCGGAAATAATTTCTTCAACAACATCTTCTGATAAATAAGTAGAAAAAGCCCTGCGAAGGTTGTTGTTAAAATACTGAAGCTTTCCGTGCGCACTTTCAATTTCCTTTGTCTTTCTGCTGTACAACAGCATATTTAAAATGCCAAAAACCAATGCAAGCGGAACCACAATAAATTGAATAAGCCTCATGGTATCGGCGCCCTGCCGCTGGATGAAAATAAATTCATCGCTTATGTCCACCCCTGCAACGCAGAATAGTCTTCCTTCACTGTCATATACAGGAGCATAACCGGAAAGGAGCCCTTCCCACGTTGGGGTATATGCGCCAAGATCTGTTACTCCGGTATTCCCCCGAAGAGCGTCAAGGTCAAACTCGTCCATGTCGTAAAAGCTCCAAGGTCCGTCCTGAGTTTCCGGATCCATATCATTGTCAATTATGTATTGAAGCTGGCCGTTCCCGTAATCCCTCCAGTAATATGCATATAGAACGTTGTAGTCTTCAGTAAACTTTGTAAGCTGTTCCCTTATTCTTTGGAACTCCGGTTTTAATGTATCTTCTGTTGTATGAAAAAGGGCAAGCTCTTCTATATCGATTAACTTTGTAAGTGTCTGCGCCGCTGACATTAAATGGTTCCTTGTCATCTCGGTAACTGTAGTTTCGTAATTTTTCATTTGGATATTTACCAACTGAGTTACAAGCAGTATCAAAAGTGAGGAAATCAAAAACAACCCAAGTACCAGTTTTGTTGCAATTGTCTTTAGCCGGTTTTTATTACCTTTAATTATTTCCATTTTTACCATCCAAATTAGACCAAAATTTCTGAATATCAGAGAATTAAAAAAAACAAAATTCCGAAAATATGCAGATTAATCTATTTTATCTTAATATATTCGATTTGTATACCTTTTTTACCACTGGAAATTTGGCGCCTGATATGATGTGTGTATACCAAACTCCTGTATGAGGTCTTCTGCAAGATATTTGTCGCTCCGGCAGTGCATATCCGAAATACCGTCACGCATTTCTGCATAGATTTGTGATTTATAAAACAAATCAAGGGCTTCTCTTAAAGGGATATTTCCTGTTTCGGCAAATGTTTTTATTACACCGGAGTATGTAAGCTGTAAAAGGATTTTATCTGCTTTCATAAAGTTTCCACTCCGGTAAATTTTAAATATTTGTCAATAATGTTCTGATTTCTAAAACAATATTGAATATTCGGCTTTTCATAACGTAAACGTTTTATCGCCTCTTTTTTATCTATATATCCTCTAAAATATATTGTCAATGTGTTGTATACATCATCATTTGCGACGCCGCCTATCACCAAATCATAGTTTCCGCTCATTCCGCTCTGTCTGCAATTGGCAATAAACTCAAGCCACTCGGTTGAATATGATTCAAATTCCAGTACAGAAACATTTTTTCGCAATTCCGTTTCGTCCGCTTCATATATAGATATTGTTCCGTAACCATAACGGCGCTTAAACCGTTCTGTCCATCTTTCTGCCTGAGATTTTATTGTAGTTGTGTAAAAGCCCTTTCCAAAATCTGTATTATTTCTGGAAAAGGAAATATCCGGTTTTTCAATTGCGTCAAGTGAACCATGGTAGAGAATCATACCGCAAGCCCCCTTTCCTGCATAACTTCGATAATATCATTTATAATGTATTCTTTTCCCTGTGTATGAAGTGAATCAAAACAGGGAATTATATAATTATCCAATATATCGCTTTTTTCTGTCAGGAGGTTGTATATTACATCGCCGTCCAGCCTTGTATGTTCTGCGATACTTTCAATGCAAAATACGGCAAACTCCAGTTCCTTCGTGTTCATTACACCTATGATTATAAGTGATATGCCGCTTTTTTCCAATTATTTCGGTGAAGTTTCGTTTCCGGCAGGGTATGGCCGTCTACTTTATCACATTATTTTTCAGCTTTCCTTGACATTTTTTTCATTTCCCCTTGATCATATTTTCCAAATTTGCTACTCTTATAAAACGGCGTAAAGTGCCCCGATGATTTCCCCAAGAACCCGTGTTTTTGGAGGATTGTCTTTTATGCCCTTATAGCTCAGTTGGCAGAGCACATCCATGGTAAGGATGAGGTCATCAGTTCGATTCTGATTGAGGGCTGCAATAAACTAAAAAAGTTTATTGCTTGGAGTTTTTGCGAAGCAAAAACTCCAGGTATGAGAAAAAGGGGATTGCCCTAACAAGAGAGGATTTTATGGCAAAAGCTAAAAAGAATGTGGTGGAATTAATCGCCCTTCAGTGTACTGAATGTAAAAGGCGCAATTACACAACCAGCAAAAACAGGCGCAATATTCAGGAAAAACTGGAATTTAACAAATATTGCCCCCATGAACGCAAACACACACTCCACAAGGAAGGTAAAATAAAGTAGAAAACCAAGGCGTATAGCTCAGCTGGTAGAGCGGCGGTCTCCAAAACCGCAGGTCGCGGGTTCGAAGCCTGCTGCGCCTGAGAGCAAAAAAGCACCAAATCAAAACAGAAATGTTAAAATAACGGTGCAATTGCGCAGCAGGCTTCGAAGCTTTTTAGCTGCACATAAATGTGTTTTAAGGAAGGAAAATTGTATTTATGAAAAAGATAATCCAGTTTTTTAAAGAATCTGTCGCCGAACTTAAAAAAGTGGTTTGGCCTGGCAGGGACGATGTTATCAGCTCGGTCAAAGTAGTTATAATCTCTACAGTTATCGTTGCTGCAGTTTTGGGATTGATTGATTTCCTTCTGCTCCTTGGCATTAGGGCAATATTTTAGGGTTAAGGTAAACTATGGCTACGGGTTGGTACGTCCTGCATACATATTCAGGGTACGAAAACAAGATTGAAAAAACCATCCGCATGATGATTGAAAGCGGGGAGCTGGATAAAAATGTTGTCCGCGACGTTAAAGTTCCAAGTGAAGAAGTTGTCGAGGTTAAAGACGGCAAAAAACGCACCCATACCAGAAAATTCCTTCCCGGTTATATCCTTATAGAAATGGATCTGCCCGATGCCGATATGGGATGGAAAGCGCCCTGTACAAAAATAAAGAAAATTCAGGGTGTTACGGGCTTTGTCGGCACTCCCGCCGACCGCAAACCTCAGCCGCTTTCAGGAGATGAAGCAAGGGTGATTTTACAAAAATCCGGCGAAATCAAGGGTGAGCGTACCGTTCGTACAAGGCAGACTTTTGCCCCTGGCGAACAGGTTAAAATTATAGACGGACCATTTGAATCGTTCGTTGGTACAATAGAAGAAGTTAACCACGAAAAGAATAAACTCAAAGTAATGGTCGGCATTTTCGGCAGAAATGCACCTGTAGAAGTTGATCTACTGCAGGTAGAAAAAGTGTAAATTTTAGTATAAAAACTTTAGTTTTTAAACTAATAAAAAAGGCTGTCAGCCTTTTATAGTAAGTGGGAGCTTGATCACTTAATGTGATTGGGCGACATTGAGTTTTGCGCAGCAAAACTTAAATTTAATTTGCGAAGCAAATTAAACAACCACCGAGGAGTACAAGATGGCAAAAAAGAAAATTACAGCTATTGTCAAGCTGCAATGCCCTGCGGGAAAGGCCACCCCGGCCCCGCCCGTAGGACCTGCGCTGGGCCCCCATGGGGTAAGCGCCCCTCAGTTTGTCCAGCAATTCAATGACAGAACAAAAAATCTGGAGCCGGGACTTACCATTCCGGTTGTAATTACGGTTTATGCGGATAAAACATTTACTTTTATCCTCAAAACGCCGCCTGCTTCTGTATTGGTCAAAAAAGCGATTGGACTTGAAAAGGGATCAAACGAACCCCATAAAGTCAAGGTTGGCAAAATTTCAAAAGCACAGCTTGAAGAAATTGCCAAAACAAAAATGGCGGATCTTTCAGCTAACGATGTTGATGCAGCCGTAAAGATTATCGCAGGGACTGCAAGGTCTATGGGCGTTGAGGTGGAAAAATGAAACGCGGCAAAAAATTTATTAACAGTGTAAAAAACTATAACCCCACCGGCGTTTATGATCTTGGCGAAGCTTTGGCTTTGATAAAGAAAATGGCGTATGCAAAGTTTGATGAAACTATCGATCTTTCCGTTAAACTCAACCTGAAAAAAAGCCAATCTGTAAGAGATACAGTGGTGCTTCCAAACCAGTTTCGCGGCGAGAAAAAAATACTTGTTTTCTGTAAATCCGAAAAAGAAAAAGAAGCGCAGGAAGCCGGAGCTACTTTTGTCGGTGCAGATGAGTTAATCGAAAAAGTAAAAGGCGGCTGGACAGATTTTGATGTCGCTGTAGCTACTCCCGATATGATGAAGGATGTAGGAAAACTCGGTATGGTACTTGGCCGCAAAGGGCTTATGCCTAATCCCAAGACAGGAACCGTGTCCTTCGATCTTAAAGGCACTCTTGCGGAACTTAAAAAAGGCCGTATCGAATTCAGGGCGGATAAAACCGGCGTATTGCATCTTGCGGTTGGCAAGGTTTCAATGGAATCGGAAAAGGTCGCGGAAAATATCAGGGCAGTTATTACCGAAGTTAAAAGAAAGCGTCCGGTTGATGCAAAAGGCGACTTTATTCTGACGATTTCTGTTTCATCAACCATGGGACCTGGCATCTGGGTTGCAGCCAAGGATTTGGATTAAGGAGGGTAAAGTAGTGGCAATTACAGCAAAAAAAATACAGGATAGCAAAGTTAAGGCTATTGGCGATATTAAAGGATCCTTAAGCTCTGCGCAGGATTATATCTTTACAGATTACCGCGGGCTTACAGTGGAACAGATCACCAATCTCAGGAGGCTGTTACGTGCAAAGGAAGCTGAATATAAAGTTATTAAAAATAATTTTGCAAGAATAGCTTTTGAACAATTGGAAACGCCGGATGTATCGCACTATTTGGTTGGCCCCACTGCGGTTGCGATCACGCCAAAAGATCCTAACGAAGTTGCGAAAATTTTCTATGACTTTTTAAAGGAAGTTCCGGCGTTACAGGTTAAAGGCGCGTTGATTAGCGGCACTGTCTATGATGCCGTACAAACTGAAGCTTTCTCCAAATTACCCGGCAGGCTGGAACTCATTTCCATGCTAATGTCGGTAATGAACGGTTCTATTCGTAATCTTACAGCAGCTCTCAACGACGTACCCTCACGGCTGGTAAGAACGATAAAGGCCGTTGGAGAAAAAAAGTAAGTAATTCATAAGATCGTCAGGCTTCGTTGAACAGCGAACTTGCGAATTTTTAATTCGATAGTTCGGTTGTTCGCAGCTGTCGTTCCTGTCGGTCTTTTCCCGGCGTCCTTTGGATGCAGGGTAACACATTTCGTATGAAGCGTGTAAAATAATTGTAGGAGAAGATAATATGGCAGCCACAAAAGAAGAAATTTTAGAAGCGATTGCATCAATGACAGTTTTGGAAGTTTCCGAACTTGTTAAAATGATGGAAGAAAAGTTCGGCGTCTCAGCCGCAGCCCCGGTCGCAGTAGCGGCTCCCGGAGCGGGCGCGGCGGCAGCCCCCGCAGCGGAAGAAAAAACAGAGTTCAATGTAACGCTGAAATCTTATGACGAGACAAAGAAAATTGCCGTTATTAAGGAAGTCCGCGCAATTACCGGTCTTGGTCTTAAAGAGGCAAAAGATGTGGTCGAAGGCGCTCCAAAACTGCTTAAGGAAGGCGTTTCCAAGGATGAAGCAGGCAAGATCAAGGAATCAGTTACCGCAGCAGGCGGTGTTGTTGAGATTGACTAAGCAGCTTAACCGGCATTTGCCGGACAAGCGGAGGTATTAATTAGTTTTCTCAGGTTTTATAACTTTGGCAGTTAAAGCTGTAACAGGCTTTAGCTGCCATAGGTATTATATACCTCGGTATAAATACCTAATATACAACGTAAGTTGTATAAGTGATTGAAAAAATGATATAGTAAAGACAGGAAGGGGAAAGCAATGACAAAAATTAAGCAAGCTGAAAGGCGAATGCAGATAGGAAAGGAGATTCAGGATGTAATAGACCTTCCTGATTTAGTCGATATTCAAGTTCATTCCTACGAAAGGTTTTTACAGAGAGAAAAAGTAAATAAAGGTGAAAGAATAGCCCTGCAGGGGCTTCAGGAAGTTTTCGAATCCACTTTTCCCATAAAAAGCCCCAACGAAGATATGAGGCTTGAGTATGAATATTACACCTTCGACGAAAGTAATATAAAAGTATCGGAACTTGAATGTAAGCAAAAGGGTCTTACATATGCGGTTCCGCTTAAAGCGCGTATCAATCTTGCTTTTCAGCAGACAGGTGAAATCCGCCAGAAAGATATTTACATGGGCGATATTCCGCTCATGACCGAACGAGGCACTTTTATTATCAATGGCGCGGAAAGAGTTGTCGTTTCACAGATCCACCGTTCTCCGGGCGTTATTTTCTGCCATGAAAAAGGCGTTTATTCATCCCGCATTATTCCCTACAGAGGAAGCTGGCTTGAGTTCGAAATCGACCAAAAACGCGATTTAATTTACGCAAAGATCGACCGTAAAAAGCGTATACTCGGAACCATCTTTTTGAGGACGCTCGGTTTTACTTCAAGAGAAGATATAATTAAAGCTTTTTATGTAACAGAAATTCTTAAAATAAAAGATGACAGGGAAACAAAGGAAAAAATTTCGGGCAAAGTGCTTGCGCAGGCGGTTGTAACGGAAGGAGTTGCAGGCGAAGAAAATACACTTTTCAAGGCAGGGGAAAAACTTCACCCGCACAATGTCGATGAACTTATAAAAAATGGAATAAAGCAAATTACATATATTGATTTTGAAGCGGAAGGCTCTCTTAATTCGCCAATGCTTCTTAATTGCTTTGAACGTGAAGATATTAAATTCGTAAAAGAAGGTTCCGGTGCGGAGCCCTCAAAAAAAGAATCATTAATGGCAGTTTATTCTGTCCTTATGCCCGGCGAATCTATCACAGTTGATCAGGCGGAAAAAGATCTCCTTGGCATGTTTTTCTCCGAAAGGCGTTACGACCTTGGAAGAGTCGGCCGTTACAAGCTTAACAAAAAATTTGCGTTGGATCTTCCCGTAAATAAATTCACCCTCGCAAACGATGACATTGTTGCAACAATGAAGCATCTTATTAAAGTTTATGTCGGCGATGAACATATCGACGATATCGATCATCTTGGAAACAGGCGTATCCGTTCTGTCGGCGAACTTATGGCGAATCAAATGAAGACAGCTTTCAGCCGAATGGAAAGAATTGCAAAAGAAAGGATGAGCTTAAAAGAAACCGACACAATAAAACCGCAGGAATTAATTTCCATAAAGCCGATTGTCGCCGCAATAAAAGAATTTTTTGGGTCGAGCCAGCTTTCGCAGTTTATGGATCAGGTTAATCCGCTTGCAGAACTTACCCACAAGAGGCGCCTTAACGCGCTCGGTCCCGGCGGTCTTTCGCGTGACCGCGCGGGTTTTGAAGTGCGCGAAATTCACTACACGCACTACGGCAGGATGTGCCCAATCGAAACCCCGGAAGGTCCGAACATCGGTCTTATTGTATCGCTTGCAAATTATACGCGTGTAAATGAATATGGTTTTCTGGAAACGCCGTACCGCAAAGTTAGTAAAGGCGTTGCGTCAAAGGACATTGAATATTTATCCGCGATGGACGAAGACCGTTACTTTATCGCACAGGCTTCCGCAAAGATAAATACCAATGGATCGTTTGCGGAGGATCAGGTTTCATGCCGCCGTCAGGGTGATTATATTACCCGCTCGCCGGAAGACATTCAATACATGGACGTATCTCCCAAACAGATAATTTCCGTTTCCGCTTCACTCATTCCATTCCTTGAACACGATGACGCAAACCGCGCGCTCATGGGTTCAAACATGCAGCGTCAGGCAGTTCCCCTTGTGTTCCCCGAAGCGCCGCGCGTAGGAACCGGTATGGAAGGAAAGTGCGCATACGATTCCGGCGTTCTTGTAAAGGCGCGCAGGTCGGGGACTGTTGTTCGCGTAACATCACAGGAAATTGTTGTAAAGCCGGATCGTTCAAGTAAACCAAAGCCGATGGCTCAGGTAACGTTAGACGAAAATGATCATGATGTTTATCAGCTTATAAAATTCCAGAGGACAAATCAGGACACTTGCTTTAATCAGCGCCCAATCGTAAAAACCGGCGACAAGATCGCTTCCGGTATGGTAATTGCCGACGGGCCTGCAACGCATAACGGCGAACTTGCACTTGGAAGAAATATCCTTGTAGGTTTTATGCCCTGGAACGGCTACAACTACGAAGACTCAATCCTTATATCACAGCGTGTAGTTAAAGATGATATGTTCACTTCGATACACATAAAAGAATTTATTATAGAAGTAAGGGAAACAAAACTCGGCCCCGAAAAAATAACCCGCGACATTCCAAACACTTCGGAAAAAAGCCTGGACAACCTTGACAGCGAAGGCATAATCCGCATCGGCGCAAAAGTGCGCTCCGGCGATATCCTCGTCGGGAAAGTTACTCCAAAAAGCGAAACCGAAACAACGCCGGAATTCAAACTTTTAAATTCAATCTTCGGCGAAAAAGCAAAAGAAGTGCGCGACACGTCGTTAAAAGTTCCGCATGGAATTGACGGAACTGTTATCGACATACAGCGTCTTAAGCGCACTGAGCACGACAGTTTAAGCCCGGGCGTTGACGAAGTAGTAAAAGTTTTAATCGCAACAAAACGCAAACTGCGCGAAGGCGATAAAATGGCAGGCCGCCATGGAAACAAGGGCGTTGTCGCGCGAATTCTGCCCGAAGAAGATATGCCGTTCATGGAAGACGGAACCCCTCTTGATATTTGCCTAACGCCGCTTGGCGTTCCTTCCAGGATGAACATCGGCCAGCTTCTTGAATCAGAACTTGGCTGGGCAGGGTCAACGCTGGACGAATGGTATTCCGCGCCGGTGTTCCAGTCGCCTTCGTCGGATCAGATCGAAGTAAAATTAAAGGAAGCGGGCTTGCCTGTTACAAGCAAGGCGATCTTAAAAGACGGGAGGACGGGAGAGCCGTTTGTTAACCCGGTCTTCTGCGGAATTATTTACTTCCTTAAATTGCACCACCTTGTCGATGACAAGATGCACGCACGCTCCACCGGCCCTTACTCGCTTGTTACTCAGCAGCCGCTTGGCGGTAAAGCGCAGTTCGGCGGTCAGAGGTTAGGTGAAATGGAAGTCTGGGCGCTCGAAGCGTACGGGGCTGCAAACACACTGCAGGAACTTTTAACAATCAAGTCGGACGATATGACAGGCCGCTCAAAAATTTACGAAGCAATTGTAAAGGGAGAGCCCTCGACAACAGCGGGCATCCCCGAATCATTTAACGTACTTGTTCAGGAATTAAGGGGTCTTGCTTTGGATCTTTCAATTTTCGATATAAAAGGAAAGCAGATACCGCTTACCGAAAAAGACGAAGAATTGATTACAAAGTCAGGGAGCAATTTCTAATAGGGTTTATATATAAGGAGAAATAATGAAACTTTGTTTCATTTTCGATTTTTAAAATACAGGGGAGAACATGCGGGATATTCAAGATTTTGATTCTATAATGATACGGGTGGCTTCGTCGGACACAATCCGGTCGTGGTCTTATGGCGAAGTAAAAAAGCCGGAGACAATCAATTACCGGACGCTTCGCCCTGAAAAAGAAGGGCTTTTCTGCGAACGTATCTTTGGAACCACCAAAGAATGGGAATGTTACTGCGGAAAGTTTAAGTCGATTCGCTACAAAGGCGTTATCTGCGATCGCTGCGGCGTTGAAGTTACCCACTTTAAGGTTCGTCGCGAAAGGATGGGGCATATTGAACTTGCAGCACCTGTTTCGCACATTTGGTACTACCGTTCGGTGCCGAGTAGAATGGGGCTCCTTCTTGATCTTCCAACAAGCCAGCTTCGTTCGGTACTTTACTACGAAAAATATATCGTAATTGATTCTGGCGACACCAACTTAAAAAAGGGACAGCTTCTTACAGAGGAAGAATATTACGAAGCTCAGGAACGCTACGGCGGTGCGTTTAACGCCGGAATGGGAGCCGAAGCTGTAAGCGTTCTCCTTGAAAATTTAAACCTCGACCAGATGGCAGCCGAGTTGCGTGCAAAGATGATCGACAAAAAAGAAAAGTGCGACAAGCGGCTTCTAAAGCGCATCGAGATAGTGGAAAATTTCAGAAATTCAGACAATAAACCCCAGTGGATGATCCTTACAGTTATTCCTGTAATCCCGCCGGAATTGCGCCCAATGGTTCAGCTTGACGGCGGACGTTTTGCGACAAGCGATCTTAACGATCTTTACCGCAGGGTGATTAACCGCAATAACCGTTTAAAAAGGCTTCAGGCTCTTAATGCGCCGGACATCATCATCCGTAACGAAAAACGGATGCTGCAGGAAGCGGTTGACGCGTTATTCGACAATTCAAAGAAAAAGAAAGTTGTAAAGGGTTCTTCCAACAGGCCGCTTAAATCGATCTCCGATATGCTCAAGGGCAAACAGGGACGTTTCCGCCAGAACCTTCTTGGAAAGCGCGTTGACTATTCCGGCCGCTCGGTTATCACAGTCGGGCCGGATCTAAAAATCTGGCAGTGCGGTATTCCCACAAAAATGGCGCTTGAATTGTTCAAACCTTTTATAATGAAAAAACTTGTAGACAAAGATGTTGTCTTCAATATAAAGAAAGCAAAAATGCTTGTTGAACAGGAAACCCCGGAAGTGTTTGCAATCCTTGACGAGGTTGTAAAAGAACACCCGGTGCTTCTTAACCGTGCGCCGACTTTGCACAGGCTTGGTATTCAGGCGTTTGAACCTGTGCTTGTTGAAGGAAAAGCGATAAGGCTGCATCCGCTTGTCTGCCATGCTTTTAATGCGGACTTTGACGGAGACCAAATGGCAGTTCACGTGCCGCTTACACAGGCCGCGCAGATGGAGTGCTGGACGCTTATGCTTTCCGCGCGGAATCTTCTAAATCCTGCAAACGGAAAGACAATTGTATTCCCGTCGCAGGACATGGTTCTTGGTATCAACTTCCTTACAAGAATTAAAACCGGTGCAAAGCGCCCGGGAAGCAATAAACCGGAAACCAAAGACAAGGTTCCGTATTATTCATCGGCAAATGAAGTTATGATGGCAGTTGAAAGCAAGGCGCTTAACCTTGAAGCGGCAATTCGCTTAAAACCTGTTAAATTCCCGATTTGGGACAGGGTTGGAAACACAGCGGAACCTTCAGAAGACGGGACAATTATAACATCTGCAGGAAGGCTAATCTTTAACGAAGAAATGCCCGCCGATATTCCGTTTATCAATTATGAATTAAAAGATAAAGAACTACGCGCGCTTATTGAAATTGTTTTCAGGGATAAAGGCTCGTGGACGACTGTTCAAATGCTTGACGCTATTAAAGCGACAGGCTACCGTTATGCGACAATATTCGGCGCAACTATCGGTATTGACGATATTGTTATCCCCAAAGAAAAAGCCGAAATGATCGACAAGGCAAACAAAGATGTTGAACTGATCCAGAGGCAGTGGCGGCAGGGGCACATCACCCCCGAAGAACGTTACAATCAGGTTGTTCAGGTTTGGACAAAAACCAACGAAGATCTTACAAACATTACAATGAAGACCCTCGAATCGGACAGGGACGGGTTCAATTCAATTTACATGATGGCAAACTCAGGCGCGCGCGGAAGCCGCAACCAGATACGCCAGCTTGCAGGTATGCGCGGTCTTATGGCAAAACCTTCAGGCGACATTATCGAACTTCCAATCAGGTCAAACTTTAAAGAAGGTCTTTCTGTAATTGAATTCTTTATTTCAACTAACGGTGCGCGCAAGGGTCTTGCAGACACCGCATTAAAAACAGCAGAAGCGGGTTATCTTACGCGCCGCCTTGTAGATATTGCACAGGATATGGTTGTTAACGAAGACGACTGCGGAACGATCAACGGAATTAACTACTCTGCGATAAAGCAGGGCGAAGATACAATAGAGCCGCTGAAGGATCGCATTGTCGGGCGCTTCACTCTTGAACGTGTTAAAGATCCCATTACCGGCGAATTAATCATCGACGTTAATGAAGAAGTTTCCGAAGATATTGCGGCGGCAATCGAAGCTGCGGGAGTTGAATCTGTATATTTAAGAACGGTTCTTACCTGCGAAGCAAAGTACGGAGTGTGCCGCAAGTGTTACGGGCGCAATCTTGCAACAAACCGCGCGGTTGATATTGGCGAGGCGGTTGGGACAATCGCGGCGCAGTCCATCGGACAGCCCGGCACTCAGCTTACAATGCGTACATTCCACATCGGCGGAGCTGTAACAAAACACAGCGAAGAAAATCACATAACATTAAAATTTCCTGTTTTTATAAGAGATGTTGTTGGAACGCACATTCAGCTTGATAACGGCCGCCTTTTATTTACAAGAAGAGGCCATGCTGTTGTAAATAAGGTTATGAGGTCGTACAAAATTGAACGCGGCGATAAGCTTCTTGCATGGGACGGCAGAAGGGTATACCGAGGGGATGCCATCATAAAGCGCGGCGGGGAAGAAATTTTATCACCGGAAAACGCTTTTACTTTGATTCTTAAAACAAATGACGGTGAAACTCTTTACCTTATGGGCAAAGAGCAGAAAATTGAAATTCGCAATGGTTCAGATTTTGTGGTAAAAAAAGGCACTGTTGTAGATGCCGATGTAACAATCGCAACATTCGATCCTTTCTCCGACCCGATTATCACAGAAGCAAGCGGAACTGTTAAATACGAAGATATTATTCTTGGTTCAACGCTTAAAGAAGAAATCAACGAAGATACCGGAAATACAGAAAAGCGCATAACAGAGTTCCAGCATGAAAGCAAACAGCCGCGAATCTATATTGTTGATGACAATAATGAAGAAGTTGCTTCCTATCTGCTTCCGTCCGGCGCTTATCTTCAGGTTGATGAAGGCGAGCGGGTAAGGGCAGGGCGCACGATTGCAAAAACCCTTAAAGAATCTGCTAAAGCGATGGACATAACCTCTGGTCTTCCCCGTGTAAGTGAACTTTTTGAAGCGCGCAAGCCGAAGAATCCTGCGATTCTTGCAAAGGTTTCCGGTACTGTTTATTTTAAAGGTATTGTAAAATCCAAGCGAAGAGTCGATGTTGTTGATGCATTTGGAAGGGAAGAAACCCACTTTATTCCAATTACCAAGAGGCTGCTGGTGCGTGACGGAGATACAGTGGAAGCCGGTGAACAGCTCTGCATGGGTGCAAAAAATCCGCACGATGTTCTTTACATTTTGGGCGAGGGAAATCTGCAAAGCTACCTGATGGATGAGATTCAACACGTCTACCGTCTGCAGGGCGTATCAATTAACGATAAACATATCGGTGTAATCATACGGCAGATGATGCGTAAAGTGGAAATCCGTAAAGTCGGCGACACCAAATTCATTTACGGTTCTTCTGTGGATAAGTACCGTTTTAACGAGGAAAATGCCCGTGTAATTGCCGATGGCGGACAACCTGCAATCGCACAGCCAATGTTCCAGGGGATAACAAAGGCGTCGCTTAATATTGATTCGTTCCTTTCTGCCGCAAGTTTTCAGGAAACAACAAGGGTTCTTACAAATGCAGCAATTGCAGGTTCAACAGATTACCTTCGCGGCTTAAAAGAAAATATAATTATTGGGCATCCAATCCCGGCAGGAACGGGTATGAAACGTTACCGTAACATAAAACTGTTTGATGACCAGAGTCATGATCTGGATGAGTATATGCAGGAAATTCTTGAAAAACGCAAGCTTGATGCAGAAGCTGCAATTGAAGCTGAGAATGTACAGGAAGAATATTCTGCAGACGAGTCAAGAAATTAGGAAAGACTTTTTTCAAAACTGAAGTTTTGAAAAAAGTTTCAAAGGGGTTAGATGAAGTACAGGGTTGACAAAAAATCGGGAAACGAGCTTTCCATACTTGGTCTTGGGTGTATGCGGTTCCCCGGGGCTTTTGGAACTGACATGCAAAAAACCGAAGAGCTTGTCATGCATGCTATTGATAAGGGCGTTAATTATTTTGACACTGCCTGGATTTATCCCGGCAGTGAAGAAGCCCTTGGAACTATTCTTGCAAAAAACAATGTACGTTTTAAAGCCTTTATAGCAACAAAACTGCCGCTTATATTGTTTAAGAACCAAAGTACATCAGTCGATTTTGATAAATATTTTAACCAGTCTCTCGAAAGATTAAAAACAGATTACATTGATTATTACCTTATGCACATGATCACCGACATGGATCACTGGAACAAAGTAAAATCGTGGGGCATTGAAAACTGGATTGCTCAAAAAAAGAAATCAGGTCAAATTAAAAAAGTTGGGTTTTCCTTCCATGGCAATGCAAGCGAATTTATTAAAATTATCAATGATTATGACTGGGACATTGTAACGATTCAATATAATTATTTTGACGAAAATTATCAGGCAGGAGTTACGGGACTTCGCGCAGCATCTGAAAAAATGCCGGTTGTAGTAATGGAGCCGCTTCTTGGCGGTAAACTTGCGACAGGTCTCCCAAAAGAAGCTGTAAAAATATTCAAACAGGCAAATGAAAATTTATCTCCTGTGGGATGGGCTCTTAACTGGATCTGGAATCAGAAAGAAGTTACTACGCTTATTTCCGGCATGAGTACGATAAAGCAGCTCGACGAAAACGTCCGCCTTGCAGAATACGCCTCGGTGGGGATGTTAAACGATTCCCACAAAATTGTTTACAAAGATGTACTTAATTCCATTAACCGCGGGTATAAAGTTAAATGTACAGGCTGCAATTACTGTATGCCGTGTCCTGTCGGCGTTAATATTCCCGGCTGTTTTTCGGCTTATAATGCGTCATATTCGATGGGTTATATCGAAGGTTTAAAACAATTTGCTGTAAGTACGGGTATGACAGCCGTAAAGAGCGGAAGCCCGGGGCTCTGTATAAATTGCGGAAAATGCGAGCCTCTTTGTCCTCAGCGAATTCCGATTATGAAGGAACTTATTCCTGTTAAAAAACGTATGGAACCGTTTTTTATCAGATTTATTGGAGCCTGCGCACGCGCTTTTCTTGGAAGAAAGCGAAAAAAGGTTCGTTAAGGTGCAAAACTATGTTATAATGAAATATGAGTAATTGTTTATTTTGTAAAATAATCGCAGATGAAATCCCAAGTAAGAAAATTTACGAAGATGATGAAATGCTTGCCTTCCTCGACATTAGCCCAAAGGCGCCGGTACACTTTCTTGTTATTCCCAAAAAACACATTGAAAATTTAATGGAGATGGGAGGCGAAGATGCGCCGTTGATCGGCCGCTTATTCAACAAAGCTCAGGAGTTGGCAAAGCTTGAGGGGTGCGGTGAAAAAGGCGGCAGGTTTGTAGTTAATGCAAAGAGCCACGGCGGGCAGACAGTTGATCATCTGCACATTCATTTTCTGGGAGGGCGCGCTCTCGGCTGGCCTCCCGGTTGACTTGGCAGAGCAGGGGCAAGGTATTCAATGGCTATTACGAAACATATTAATTTTTTTGAGCTTCAGAAAGCATCAGAAAAACCGGGCTGCCCCTTGTGCAGAATTGTAAAAGACAGGGCAAACCGTTATATTGACAACACTTTATTTGAACATATTGCAAACCGGGGGTTTCGGGCAACTTACCGCGCTGCAGGAGGATTCTGTTCTTTTCACTCAAAAAATCTGGTCTCTTACAGGGATGGGCTTGCGGTTGCCATTCTCAGCCGCGATATTCTGGAAGATAGAATCAATTCTTTTGGAAAAAAAATCCCGTGGCGGCCTAAAAGTAAATGCCCTGTTTGTGTTGAACGCGATAAAATTGAACAGGAGTATCTTGATTTTTTAAGTAATTCCGGCGGTAGTTCAAGCGAGGAGCAGGAACTGCGTTTGTTTTTTACTGCGTCTGACGGCTTATGCGCTCCGCACTATTCGGCGCTGTTATTCCCGCCGAAAGGAATAAGACGAGCGGCGCCTGCGTGGCTCAAAAATTTTCAGGAAAAGAAATTTAAAGAATTAAAGGTGCGAATAGATAAATTTATAGAACTTTCCGCTTATGGAAGGCAAAAAGAATTTGCCGAATTGAGTGAAAAAGATCAGCTTGTCTGGAAAGAAGCCGCAGCATGCCTGAATGAAAACATACAGGATTAATTTTTATTTATAAAATGTTTTCCTTTTCAATATCTTTAAAGTAACGCACAGTGCTGACTTTAAGTTCTTCTGTTGCATCATCATCGCAGACAATAATTGCCTTTGGGTGCATTTGCAGGCAGGACAATGTCCACATTTGACTAACACCATCTTCCACCACCGCTTTTAAAGCGCGCGCCTTACCCCGTCCTGTCACAATAATCACCACCTGGCGCGCATCCATTACAGTGCCTACACCGACAGTCAAGGCAGTGACCGGGACATTTGCAGGATCGCCGCCAAAGAAACGGGCGTTAGCCGCTATTGTTTCTTTTGTGAGGGTCTTTATTCTTGTCCGCGATGAAAGGGAAGATCCCGGTTCATTAAAGGCGATATGGCCGTCGCTGCCCATTCCGCCAAGGAAAAGATCAATTCCCCCTTCTTTGATGATTGCATCTTCGTAAAGCTGACATTCTTTTTCCGGATTTGCCGCCATTCCGTCAAGAAGATGAATATTTTCCGGAGCTATATCTATATGACCAAAAAGATTTTCCATCATAAAATGCCGGTAACTTTGCGGATGATCAGCGGGTAATCCAATATATTCATCCATGTTAAATGTGCGGACATTCTTAAAGGATAGTTTTCCTTCCTTTTGCATCTTTATAAATTCTTTATAGATTATTAAAGGGCTGGAACCTGTGGGAAGCCCAAGCACGAAGGGCTTGTCCTTTTTGTTGTTGATACTGCCGGCAATATATCCCGCTGCCCAGATACTTGCTTTTTCGTGATTCTGATGAATTACCAAACGCATATTCCCTCCTGTAATTTGGGGCATTTATTAAACTGAAGCGACCTGAATTTTGCAGGAAGCTTATTCTTTTACTACTTTACCGTTTATTATAACATAACGAATTTGATAATCATGATCAAACACTGTAATGTCTGCATAACGGCCGGGAATTATTGCGCCCTGATTTTTATATCCCATTATCTGAGCCGGATTTAATGATGCAGTTTTTACTGCATCATTAATAGTAAAGCCCTCATTTACAAGATTTTTAATCCCGCGGATCATTGTTAATCCGGAGCCTGCAATAACATTATCTTCCTTCCTGTAGAAAATACCATTGTTATAATATACTTCTTCATTATTTGCAAATAATGGACCCTCTTTTTGCTCTGTAGGTTTAAGACCATCAGTAACAAGCACAATTTTATCTATTGGCTTATTCCGTAAAAGTAATTTTAATAGGTCATGGTGAACATGGAAACCATCTGCAATTATTTCACAGGACATTTCAGGATGAATTAAAATCGCACCCACAGCATTGGGGTTTCGGTGATCCAGCCTTCTCATTGCATTGAACAAATGTGTGGAATGCATTATCCCTTTTTGCATTCCTTCCACCATGTGGTCATATTCAGCATTGGTATGCCCTGCCTGAAGGACAATCCCTTTTTTGATGCAAAAGAGCGCAAGCTCTCTCATGTGCTTCAGCTCGGGAGCGACAGTCATGTTTACAATACGTCCGGACGAAGCTTCCCACAGTTGTTCCATATACTCAAGATTCACAGGCTGCACGGTTTCCGGCTTTTGCACTCCAAGCCGCGATGAAGAAATAAATGGGCCTTCCAGATGCAGCCCCATAATTCTTGCGCCTTCTTCCTTACCCATTGCAGCCGTTATATTTCGCACAGCCTGAAGCATATGCTCGCTCTCGCTTGGATAAAGTGTTGGATTAAAAGCTGTTACCCCCCACTGGGAGAGCAGGCGTGACATTTCTAAAACAGATTCTGTGCTGGCATCATCTGTGCCGAAGCCGCCTATCCCGTGTATGTGGGTGTCGATAAATCCCGGCGCAATATAGCCGCCTTCTGCATCAATTATCCTGACAGAGCTGTCAAATTGTTTTTGTTCAAAGCGTTTTTGGGAAAACACATCAGATACCAGGCCGTCTTCGACCAGAACTGCACAATTTTCCATTGCGGTAAAACCGGTAAGGACGGTTCCATTATTTATACATACAGAATTTTTTAATACACTCATAACTAAAATATAATAAAAATAGTTAGATAAGGAAAGGTTAAAAAGCGCAAAACCCTCCTCTTTTTTGAAAAAAACAAAAACGAGACTATATGAAAATAAGTTAAACTGTTACCGCTTTAGAACAGAAATGACCCTTTCCAGTACTTTTTTCCTGTCCAAAGGTTTTACAATGTAACTTTTCGCTCCCATTAAAAGACATTTTTTTACAACATCTTCTTTGCCCAATGCGCTGACCATAATTACATTGGCTTGTTTATCAAAATCGAGTATTTTTTCCAATGCAGAAACGCCATCCATCACCGGCATAGTAATATCCAGGGTAACCAGATCAATATTTGGATATAAAGCTTTATATTTTTCTACCCCTTGCGCCCCATCAGTTGCACTATCAGCTACTTCGAAACCTTCAGATGTAAAAATCTGACCAAGCTGCTTAGCTATGAACATCGAGTCATCAACTACCAAAACCCGGTACGGGATACCTTCCGGTTTAATTCCCTCAGCGCTTTTTTCATTAATACTGCTGGGCATATCACTCTTTGCTATCATCCGGTACGCTCCTCTGAATAAAATAATATGCTATAATTGAAATTTAGTCAAGTACGGCTAAGGCTAAATTATTTGCTTTATTTACTTATTCCCAAAAAATGTGAATAAAGTCAATCCTAAGAGGAAGATAAATGTGCAAATTTTCTACAAAAATCCCGGTTCCCTTTTTACTTGCTCCAATGGCAGAAATCAGCCATAGGGCTTTCAGGGAGCTAATTGAGGGTTTTGGGGGCTGCGATGAGTATTTTTCCGAGATGATTAGCGCTCCGGCGCTTCTGGCAAATGGCCCTTTGGAAAAATGGTATATTGACAATGCTCCAAAACCGGAAAAACTTGTATTCCAGCTTGTCGGCTCTGACCCTGCTGTAATTGTCAAAGCGGCAGCCCTTCTTGACAAGATAGAATGTGCCGGAATCGACATAAACATGGGCTGCAGCGCTCCATTAATTCGAAAAACAGGGGCCGGAGCAGCGTGGATGGCTTCAATTGACCGTGCCGGAGAGCTGATCTGCGGGGTCAGAGCTGTTGTAAAACGCCGGCTCAGCGTCAAATTGCGCATTGGTTTTAACGATGATTTTGAATATCTGGTACAATTTTGCCGGCGGCTGGAAGAAATGGGGACAGAGCTGATCACCTTGCATCCCCGTCTTGTCACTGAAAAGTTTAAACGTCTTGCCCGGTGGGAATATGTAGGCAGACTGCGGCGGGAGTTGAACATCCCTGTAGCCGGGAACGGGGACATAACCGATGCAGGTGAACTGACCCGCCGCGCCTCCGGGCCATGTGATGCAGTCATGGTAGGGCGCGGAGCAGTGCGGCGGCCATGGGTTTTTGCACAAGCAAGAGCTCTGACCCCAAGTGTAAGCTCTGACCCCAATCTTGAAGAAACCGGACTTAGGTTTCTTGAGCTTTTAGCTCTGCACCAGCCGCCTGAGTTTCACATCTCCCGTGCAAGGCGCTTTTTCAGCTTTTTCTGCGATAATCTGAAATGGGGGAATTATGTTAAAAATCTTCTGAATCGCGAAGATACTCTGTCTAATATCGAGAAAGTCTGGCAGAGGTATTTTGTTGAAAATGAGGAATGATACTACCTTTAATGGAAACAGTTAAAACACAAATTAGCTTGTTACCTTTTTTTTAGTAACTCCCTCTGCATACGCCGTTCCCTGCCGCCTTTGGCGATATACACGGGCTTCATCGTGCGCGGGTCAAGTCCTGTGTGGTACATCACTGTGGATATGGTTCCCGGTGTGGGGTAGAAATCCTGGGTTTGTTCAGGAACAAAGCCGGTGTTTTTTAAGTATCGGGCAAGTTCTTCCGCTTCTTTCATGCCCGCGCCCGGATGGGCAGAAATTATATATGGTAACAGATATTGTTTTAACCCTAATCGTTTATTTGTTTCTGTAAAATCTTTTCTGAATTTTTCATAACAGGCGTGCGGGCATTTGCTCATTGCTTTAAGTACATTTGCTGAAACATGCTCGGGGGCGACTTTTAACTGTCCGCTTATATGATGACGGCAAAGCGTTTCAAGAAATTTTTTTCCGTGCTTTTTGTCGTGTTGAATGAAATCAAACCGAATGCCGGAACGGATGAAAACTTTTTTGATGTTCTTTATTTCGCGAAGCGCTTTTAATACTTCCATATACTGACTGTGATCTGCCTGCAGCTTGGGGCAAGGTTCGGGGTACAGACATTCCCTTTCAGCGCAAAAGCCGCCGTGTTTTTGTTTTTCGCAAACAGGGTGGAAAAAATTTGCAGTAGGGCCTCCCACATCGTGGATATAACCCTTAAAACCGTCTGCGCCTTTTACAGGAAATGCGGTCAGGAATTTCGCTTCACGAAGCAGGCTTTCTTTACTTCGCCCAACAACAGCGCGTCCCTGATGGCTTGATATTGCGCAAAAGGAACAGCCGCCAAAGCAGCCTCGGCTTGATACAAGTGAAAACGAAACTTCTTTTAGTGCAGAGATTCCGCCTTCAGCTTCATATATAGGATGGGCTTTTCTTGTAAAAGGAAGTTCGTACAGGCGATCCAGTTCTTTGACAGAGAGGGGCAGGGCAGGAGGGTTTTGAATAACCCATCGGCCGCCGTCGTTTTCTTCAGCTAATGGTTTTGCACTTAATGGATCTGTGTTTTTTTTCTGCAGCATGAAGTGTTCTGCATAGGCGCGTAACGAGGATTCGTCTTTTCCTTTTATTGTCTCGTACCCCGGAAGAAAAATCGTGTCTTTTCTTTGTTTAACAGCGGCGCTTCCGTGAATACGGACACAAGTGCCCTTTTCATCATGGATGTTTGTGATTTTTTCACCTGCTGCTAATCTGCGTGCGATTGCCAGCAGAGGTTTTTCTCCCATTCCGTAGACGAGAATATCCGCTTTTGAATCGAGTAGAATCGACCGGCGTACTGTGTCTGACCAGTAATCGTAATGTGCAAATCTTCGCAGGCTTGCTTCGATCCCGCCTATGATCACTGCCGTATCTTTATAAGCCCGCCTGATGCCTTCTACATAAACAAGTGTAGCGCGATCCGGGCGCATACCGTGTTTTGCGCCGGGAGAGTATGCATCGCCGGAACGTTTGCGCTTGTTTGCAGTGTAATGGGCAACCATTGAATCCATGCTGCCTGCACCCACTAAAAAGCCAAGGCGCGGTTGTCCCAGAATTGTGTATGAAGCGGAATTTTTCCAATCGGGCTGAGGTATTATTCCGACACGGTATCCTTCTGCTTTCAGCATACGGCACAGTAGGGCCGCTGCAAAAGAAGGGTGATCAACATAAGCATCGCCTGAAACAAAAACAAAATCGCACTCTTTCCAGCCGCGTTCGTCCATGCCGCGCCTACACACAGGGAGCCAGTGAGTGCTTGGTATTTGATTGATGTATTGAAAAAAATCGCGCGGCTTAGACGCCGACAACTTCTTTTACCTGAGGTATTTCCTGTTTGAGATATTTTTCAATTCCCATTTTAAGAGTCATCTGCGACATAGGGCAATTACTGCAAGCTCCGGTAAGTTTTACCGAAACAACTCCCTCGGCATCTACAGACACGAATTCGACATCACCGCCGTCCGCCTGTAAATTTGGTCTAACATTTTCCAATGCAGCTTTTACTTGTTCTTCCATAGATGGTTCTCCTTGTTTCAAATCACGGAGAGATAGGGATTTGGGGTTCCAGTCGCTGACATCCTGTCAGCTCCTTCCACCCCCGCCTGCGCGTTCCCCGGCGCATCCGTGCGCCGACTTCACGTGTCAAGGCTTGCGCCTTGGCTTCAATACAGGAACGCTCCGGTTCAAATCCCTAAATTTCTCCTTACTTTAGATTACGGAGAGATAGGGATTTGAACCCTAGGTACCCTTCCGGGCACACACGACTTCCAATCGTGCACCTTCGGCCGCTCGGTCATCTCTCCAAATATTTTGTCCACGGAGAGAGAAGGATTCGGGGCTCCAGTTGCAAACATTGTGTTTGCTCTTTCCTCTCTCTTCGTTGTTCCGGAGAGAGAGGGATTCGAACCCTCGGAACCCAGAGGGTTCAACGGTTTTCGAGACCGCCCGATTCAACCGCTCTCGCATCTCTCCATAAATTCAATTTTCTTCGAAGCTGATACGATTCGAACGTACGACCTTCAGATCCGCAATCTGATGCTCTATCCAGCTGAGCTACAGCTTCAAAAAATAAAAAAACACTTCGTGTTTTTTTAATACGGAGCAGGGGGGATTCGCCTTCCAGTCGCAAACATCGTGTTTGCTCCTTACAGGCCGCCTCCGCGCTCCCCGGCGCATCCATGCGCCGACTTCACTTGTCAAGGCTTACGCCTTAGCTTCAATAAAGGAGCGCTACGTTTCGAATCCCCCACTACGCTGTAGTGGAGTTTTTCGCAGTAAAACTCCTAAATTTACGGAGCAGGGGGGATTCGAACCCCCGGTACCCTTTCGGGGTACAACTCCTTAGCAGGGAGCCCGATTCGGCCGCTCTCGCACCGCTCCAGTAAGGTTACCAATAAATTCGTGGAGTTTTACTTCGTAAAACTCCTAAAATAAAAAACACGAAGTGTTTTTTATTACGGAGCAGGGGGGATTCGAACCCCCGGAACCTTGCGGCTCAACGGTTTTCAAGACCGCCTCCTTCAACCACTCGGACACCGCTCCAAAACTTTTGTCTACTTAAATCTAATAAAATTGAGCGCTTTTGTCCAGTCTGTTTATGGTAGTGGAATTTTATTTATGGGTCAATCGGTCTGTCACTACTTAATTAACTCTATAATATTTTCAAAAGAATCATCAAAAGAACGCTTTATTTTTAGGATTTTTTTTACGGCTTCTTCAGAACATATTGTATCTAGCTGGGTATTTTCCATTGGTATTAATAACTGAAAAGAATTAATTCGTAATGCATCTGCAAGAGATTCAAGGGTTTTATCACTTACCCATGTTCTATGACATTCAATGCTGTTCACGGTTTGCCAGGATATTCCGGCAATTTCCGCTAGTTTTTCCTGTGATACCCCAAGCTTTTTCCGTTGTTCTTTGAGATTCGATGCTAATACCCTGCGTAATTCGGATATTTTGACCCTCATATATTAATAACCATACTTTAATACCACTATATATTGACACGTAATTAAATAAATGGAATAATACTAATATGAACAGGGGTGAGCAAGATACTTTTCTAACCAAGTCTGCGTGGGCTTGCTCCAAATTCAGAGAGCTGCAGGAACATGGGATTTTAAGCGTGCCTTCATTTCACAATTGCACTTGTAACATTTTTTTGCGGGACGACGATATATCCCTTATTCCGCAGCTCTAACTTGTTTATAATGAGGCGTTTTGCCGGTTTTTGGAACAAACTCAAATGAATAAAAGTTATTGTGAATTCTCAGAAAAAAGACTGTTGCAGTGCAAGGTGCATCCATAATTAGGATGCACCTTCTGTTTTATATCTGCCTGCTTGTTTGCCGTATGTAAGGACGCTGGTCAGGACCCAATTGTTCGTCCCTGAATCCGTCAACCTGTTTTAAAATTGCCAACCAGTAATCGGCTTCAGCCCTTGATGTATAAGGACCCATCCATACGCGGTACATTACCCTGCCGCTTACTTCGCTGATATCTATAATTGAAACCAGACCCTTGGATGCCAGTGATTCTTTTTGATCTTCCGCCGGAATTATTGCAGTATACGCATTTGTCTGAATCCAGTAATCTGTTATAGTTCTGGTTGTAGTCGTCCTCGGCGGAGCTGCCGGCTGCGTTGTTTGTTGAGTAGATGCCGTTGCTGCCGGAGTTGTAGTCACCGGTGTTGTTGCAGCCGGAGCTGGAGCTGGAGCCGGTCTTACTGCGGCAGGCGTATTTTGTCTTATTTCTTCTTCTACCGGTATTACCGAAACAGAGGCCGCTGAAGGTACGGGTATATGAATCGTAAGTGAGTCGCCGTTATCTCTGTCAATTATTTCAGCATCCTGATTCCCTATGTTGATAATAGTTTCCTGAGTATTGTGAATAACCGGCTGTGAAGGATTGGGGATATAGGGGACTGTTGAAGAAATCGCCGGTTCCTGTAGTTGTGCTCCTGGCGAAATAAATATAATCGCTACAGTGACGGTTACAAGTAAAAAAACACCGACAGATACGGCTACCAAAAGCAGTTTTTTTTGTTCTTTTTCCATATTACCTAATCCCCTCAATAATCTTATCTATTCGACATTCCAGTTTTTGATTACTGGAGCCGATTATTCCGCAGCATGAAAACGCCGGGTTCTCTATTCTATAAATTTCGGCGTTTATTGATAAATATTGAGTGTTGAAATCCTTTTGACTGGCAAAACGTTTCAATATTTGCGTTAAAGTCAGCTTGTCACGGCGCCTGGCTCTTAACAGCCGTGTAAAAAATGGAGCCGAAACAATAATGATTTTTTCCAATTTATTAAAAACCGATGACTTATGAAGCAGCGCGGCGTTTATTACGCAATTTGGGGTCAGAGCTGATTGAATCCATTCACAAGTCATGCGATTTACCACTGGATGTACGATTTCTTCAAGGGCGGCTAATTTATCCGGCCGGCCAAAAACTTTCTGTCCCAGCAGCCGTCTGTCCAGAGCGCCGTCATTTTTTTGCAGTTCATACCCAAATTTGGCAAAAACAGCCTGTTTTTCCATTTCAAGCGCATGGTAACCAAGTTTGTCTACATCAAGAACAGGGAAACCTCGTTTTTCCAGAATGGCGGCAATATGGTTTTTGCCTGCACAATAACGGCCGGTAAGACCAATTATCATTTTTTGCTCCTTGAGCCTGATGTTTTCTTCCTATGAAAAACATCGGCACAAATGTAATAATCGCAAAGATCATTAAAATATGTTATAATTTGTGTAAAGACACTAAACGATAAGGAAAAAAGTCAATGGATATAGAATCAATTTTAATTGTAATTCCCGGCGTTGTTTTAGGATTAACCCTTCATGAATATTGTCATGCGTTATGCGCGTGGAAATTGGGCGACAGCACAGCCCGCGATCAGGGGCGGTTAACATTAAATCCGTTAAAACATATTGATATTATTGGGTTTCTTTTTATTATTTTTGCAGGTTTTGGGTGGGCTAAACCTGTGCAATTTAACCCGGAAAATCTGCGTAAATACCGCCGCGATAAAGCCCTGATTGCCGCAGCCGGTCCTCTTTCCAATTTGATTTTGGGTATATTTATTGCTCTGCTTGTCAGGGTATTGCTTGTTAACTTTATTGAATTGTATTTTACAAGTGTTATCTTTGAATATTTTTTGGATATTCTGTATACAGCCGCTATGCTTAACTTTGGCTTGTTTATTTTTAATCTTCTTCCAATACCGCCGCTGGACGGAAGCCACATCGTTTTTTCCGGCCTTAATCTAAAGTTTGAGACCGAAGAAAAAATCAGAAAATTTGGCATTCCGGTCTTATTTTTGATTATAATTATTCAAAACACAACAGGAATAAGAATTATTCCGATTGATATAGCTGCAAGAGCGATTATGGGTTTATTTATGTGGTGAATTCAAAAAACTGTTCAATTATCTGTGCAGAAAAACCTTCGCCTTTAAGAAAAATTTTAAGTTCTCTTTTGTTTTTAATTTTGCGTGAATATTTTTTTGCAAAGCGCTCTAACAGAGACAGCTCTGTTTCATCGTTTAATACATTTTTTATTGCAGCTTCGGCTTCCCCCCGGGGAATGCCGCGCCCGCATAAGCCTGCAAGAAGCCTGCGGGGGCTTCTTGCAAGGTGCAGCCGTGATTGCAGCCAAAACTTTGCATAACGGCTGTCATCAACTAAATTTAGGCTTGTAAGCTTCTCAATTACTGTATTGATACATGATACTTCATGCCCGCGTTTTTCCAGTTTATATCTAAGACCGCTGGAATTTTGCTCGGCTCTTGCTATCAGGCGCAGAGCGGCTTTTTCTGTGCGCAGACAAACAGCCGCTACAGGATCGATACTTGTGGACATTCCAATTAAGTAAAAAACCGCAAATATTAACGTTTAGAGAATTGGAAGCGCCGTCTTGCTCCGGGGCGTCCGTATTTCTTGCGTTCAACCATGCGCGGGTCGCGTGTTAAATAGCCGTTTGCACGAAGGCTTGAATAATTCGCCTGATCAACCTGGCAAAGCGCTCTTGCAAGCCCATGCCTACATGCTCCTGCCTGGCCATTGCCGCCGCCGCCGTAAACGTTTATTAACACATCGTATTTGTTTTCGCTTGCTGTTACCATGATGGGCTGGCGTACCATCTGTATATGTTCTCCAAGTGAAAAATATTCGGTCACATCCTTGCCGTTTACGGTGATTTTACCGCTTCCGTCCCTTACATATACACGCGCCACAGAAGTTTTTCTTCTTCCGGTTCCTATTCCAAGATTTTTAATCATATATTCCTACCTGTGTTCATGCCTCAACGGGCACCGGTTTTTGACTGCTATGCGGATGGTTTGTTCCTGCATAAAGTTTGGCATTTTTTGCCATTTTTCTGCCCAGCGGACCTTTCGGAAGCATGCCCTTAATGGCTTGTTCCAACGGTTTTGTCGGGTGCTTTGCGATTAAAGTTTCAAAATTACTGGATTTTAAGCCGCCGACATAGCCCGAATGGCGGTAGTAGGTCTTTTGTTCGGTCTTTTTTCCTGTTACCACAACTTTGTCCGCATTTATCACTACAACAAAATCCCCAATTTCCTGATGGGGCACAAAAATTGCCTTGTTTTTTCCCCGGACAATGGCCGCCACTTGAGCCGCAACTCTGCCCAGAACTTTACCCTCAGCGTCTATGATGAACCATTTTCGTTCAATTGACGCGGGCTTTGCAAATACTGTCTTCATATTAATAACCTTTATCACCTTTTCAAATCTTTAAATGTAACGGGACTTATAAATTATCAAAAATGACGATTTATGTCAATACGGAGGTTGATTGAAAATACTTTTTTCACTTTTTTTCCTCTTTTTTCTCTTACACTGTAAGCGCCACGCATAGCCAACCCATATTATAGTATATAAATTTTTTGGAGGTTGTTATGAAAAAACTCAAATTTATGGTTGTTTTGATTCTGATTTTTGCCGGGTGTACGGGGCAAATCGAAGAGGATTCCAGGGCTTTAACCTTAATGACCTGGAATATTCACAATTTGTTTGACGGCGAGGACGACGGGTTTGAATACAATGAGTTCAGGCAGTCTGCCGGCTGGAGCGGTGAAAAATATCTAGGGAGGATAAATTCCATTTCCGCAGCCATTGGAATTCTTGAATATCCGCCGGATATTATTGTGTTTCAGGAGATTGAATCTTTAAAGATTTTGGAGGATCTTGCATCTTCCATGCCGGGGTTTTTATGGGGACATTTCGCAGGAAACTACGGGTCTGCGGTTGGTCTTGGTATTTTAAGCCGGTTTCCGCTTGTGGATGCAAGGGCTCATTCTATCGCCATCGAAGGAGATGTTATACCAAGACCTGTGCTCGAACTAAGGGTGCTTGCACCGGAACTGCCGGCAGTTGCTTTAGATGAAGATCCTGTTCAGTCTTCATTTGTGATTTTTGCCTGCCACTGGAAGTCTAAAATCGGGGGTGATGCAGCTACCGAAAAACTGCGCAGGGCAAGCGCACAGGTGATCCTTCGCAGGATTCGGGAGTTGTGGGATGCCGAACCGGAACTTGGCATTATTATCACAGGCGATTTAAATGAAAATTATGACGAGTTTTTCAGGCAGGGTATGACGATGATTTGCGCATTGATGCCCGACGGTGATTATACAGAAGATTCGGCAGACAACTTTTTTGAGGATTTGAGCAGGCAGACGGATTTTATAGTAATAAGCGCGGACAAGCCTCCGGCGCCGAGATATTTTCCGCAGGAAACTATTGTGTTTTTTTCTCCATGGTTTGATGATCTTGAAAAAGGCTCCTATTATTACAGAGGCAATTGGGAGACAATCGATCATTTTTTGGTCTCCGGTCAGTTCTTTAACAATGACGGCTGGCAATATGAAACAACTGCGGTAATGAATATTTCGCCTTTTGCAAATTCAAACGGAATACCAATATCATACAATCAAAGAACAGGCGCAGGTTTGAGCGACCATTTACCATTAATGTTAAGGCTTATAAATTTAAGGTAGCTGTTCCAAAAGTTGAGTTTTTGGAACGGCTCTGATTTTCCAAAATGAAGGGCTGTTTGTACTTCTCAAACAGCCCTGTTCGTATTTTTTTCTCTTAATTATCAGTCAATACTCCGTTTGTTACTCTAATTGTTATGTCTCGGTTGTTTTCATTATCAAGTGGTATATCAACTAATGCGCCTGAGCTGTGGAGATATTTTGCAGAGGCATCTGTAGATCCAACATGCAGTACTGCACCATATTCGGCGGTGTTATTGCTATAAATAATGCCGCTTTCCATGGTAAATTTGCCATATACACGTACACCGCCGCCACCCCCTTCAGTAGCTGTATTATTACGTATTATTGAATTACCTTTCATGATGAATTCGCCTTCTTCCAGAATAGTTACTCCTGCGCCTATTTTGGCTGTATTGTTATATATTTCGCCGCCTTCCATGGTAAATTTGCTTTCTACAAATACACCACCATTACCCCAGTCAACAGCAGTATTATTATGTATTTTTGCATTACCGCTCATGATAAATTCGCCTTCTTCACCAATGAATACTCCTGCGCCCCCCCCATTGGTTGTATTGCTATGTATTTCGCCGCCTTCCATGGTAAATTTGCTTAGATGTACAAGTACACCACCACCGCCCCAGTAAACAGCAGTATTATTATGTATTTTTGCATTACCGCTCATGATGAATTCGCTTTCTTCAAGCGATACTCCTCCTGCGCCCCCATTGGTTGTATTGTTATGTATTTCGCCGCCTTCCATGGTAAATTTGCTTTGATATACAAGTACACCGCCGCCGCCGTTCCATCCTGTAGCTGTATTATTATGAATTTTTGCATTACCCCTCATAATGAATTCGCTTTCTTCAGTAATGTGTACTCCTGCGCCCGCACCGGCTGTAGTATTGTCAGATATTTCGCCGCCTTCCATTGTAAATTTACCTTTGTATACTTCTACACCGCCACCGCCCCATTCAGTTGTATTATTATATATTTTTGCATTACCGCTCATGATAAATTCGCATTCTTCTCCAAGAATGTGTACTCCTCCTGCGCCCGCATCGGCTGTATTGTCAGATATTTCGCCGCCTTCCATAATAAGTGAACCGCCTTCAGAGACAGCTACACCACCACCGCCCCACCCAGTTGTATTATTATATATTTTTGCATTACCCCTCATGATGAATTCGCCTTCAGCAAGGCTTACTCCTCCTGCGAACGCATTGGCTGTATTGTAAGATATTTCACCGTCTTCCATGATAAATTTGCCTAGACGATGTACAAATACACCGCCACCGCCCCATACATTAACTGTATTATTATGAATTTTTGCATTACCCCTCATGATGAATTCGCTTTCATCACTAACGTCTACTCCTCCTGCGCCTCCATTGATTGTATTAAAAGATATTTCGCCACCTTCCATGGTAAATTTGCTTTGATTAGCTGCAGTTACACCACCACCGCCCCACGCATCGACTGTATTAAAAGATATTTCACCATCTTCCATGATAAATTCGCTTTGACTTACATGTACACCGCCGCCGCCTTCAGTAGCTGTATTATTATGTATTTTGGCATTACCGGTCATGATGAATTCGCTTTCTCCATTAAGGCTTACTCCTGCGCCCGAATGGGCTGTATTGTCAGATATTTCGCCACCTTCCATGGTAAATTTGCTTTGATTTATATATACCCCGCCACCGCTCCATTCAGTAGCTATATTATTATATATTTTTGCATTACCACTCATGATGAATTCACTTTCATTACCAATGCTTACTCCTGCGCTCCCTTTGGCTGTATTGTTATATATTTCACCGCCTTCCATGGTAAATTTGCTTAGACTATGTATAAGTACACCGCCACCTTCACCTTCAGCTGTATTATTATAAATTTTTGCATTACCGCTAATGATGAAGTTACTTTGATCTACAAGTACACCTCCAGCTTCTCCTTCAGTAGTTGTGTTATTATGAATTTTTGCATTACCCCTCATAATAAATTCACTTTCTTCACGAATGAATACTCCTGCGCTCCCTCTGGCTGTATTGTAAGATATTTCGCCGTCTTCCATGGTAAATTTACCTTTATGTACAAGTACGCCGCCAGCATATCCAGTAGCTGTATTATTACGTATTATTGCATTACCGCTCATGATGAATTCGCTTCCTTCACCAATGTCTACTCCTCCTGCGTAATCATTGGTTGTATTGTAAGATATTTCGCCGCCTTCCATGGTAAATTTACTTTGATGTACATGTACACCGCCTCCGTTCCATTCAGTAGCTGTATTATTATTTATTTTTGCATTACCGCTCATTATGAATTCGCTTTTATCACGAATGTTTATTCCTCCTCCGCCTTTGGCTGTATTGTAAGATATTCCACCGCTTTCCATGGTAAATTTGCTTTGATGTATTTGTACACCCCCACCGCCACCATCAGTAGCTGTATTATTACGTATTATTGCATTACCGCTCATGGTGAATTCACTTTCTACAATGTCTACTCCTGCGCCCCCTTTGGCTGTATTGTAAGATATTTCACCGCCTCCCATGGTAAATTTGCTTTCTTCACATAAGAATACACCGCCCCCGCCGCCTTCAGTAGTTATATTATTATTTATTTTTGAATTACCCATCATGATGAATTCGCTTCCTCCGCGAATGTTTATTCCTCCGCCGCCTTTAGCTATATTGTTATGTATTTCGCCGCCTTCCATAGTAAATTTGCTTTGAAAATGTACAATTACACCGCCGCCTTCACCTGGGCCTTCAGTAGATGTATTGTAAGATATCTCGCCGCCTTTCATGATAAATTCAGCGCCGAAGTTAACTTGTACTCCGCCGCCGGTATATTGAGCGGCATTATGATGTATTCTACCGCTTTCCATGATAAAAACGCCCGGCCCTTCTACACGTATACCGCCGCCATGGTCGCCTTTGTTATTCCAGATCTCCGAATTACCTCTCATAATTAAATTTCCTTTAAGTAAGACTAACGGCGCATCGTTTGTCAGATGCCCTTTAAGGATTATATCATTCGCTATGACAGTTTGATTTTCGTTTATTCTAAAAAGATTTCCTTTAGAACTTTCACTTAAGGAAATAGTATGGTTCCCGTTTATGGTTACGGTTATTCCAGAGCGATCGCCAAAAGTATAACCATCATAACCGTCCATTTCAAAACTACCGGTAATATTAATTACATAGCTCGCATAGCCGCCGTTTATAATTGATATGATTGCCTCATGCCCTTGCGCGGAATTATTAACGGTAAACACGATTGGCGCCAGCGTACCCTTTTTCATCGCATTTTCAAATGTATTTTTCGCGGTAAGGAGTGCGGTATAGGCTTCCGCAATGTTCCCGCCTGCTTTTGCGTTTTCGATTGCACTTTCAAGAGCGTTCCATACAGACTGGGTTACCCAGTCAATGTTTGTGTCTATATCGCCGCCGTCGGCGCTTGTCCGGACTCCCGCCATAAGCGCTTCAGCTATGCCGATTAATACATTAAGATCGTCTGTAAC
>Ga0099364_10001994_pt1 | contig 32889 bp, 18 predicted proteins | sample TergutTh196P3_FD_73070 | JGI IMG/M metagenome (GOLD analysis project Ga0099364, IMG submission 73070) | Microcerotermes parvus P3 segment gut microbial communities from Pointe-Noire, Republic of the Congo - Th196 P3 | ecosystem: Host-associated > Arthropoda: Insects > Digestive system > Gut ... | reverse complement strand
GTATACTTGTATTCACAAGAGGTTGCCTCCTTCGTGATTTTTTTGAATCTACAATTCTATTAAATCACTTTTTGGCTTCCTCTTGTACCTTTTTTTACTTAAAATTCTCCTACATTAATTTTACACTGAGACAAAATTTTATGCCGACTTTTCTCAGCACCTCACTTGCCATTGTAAATGCAACCTACCCTCGCCTTGATAGTTGCATGAAGTTGTACAAAGGCATTTCAATAGGTTCCTGTTTTTTATTTCGTCAGGGGTGCTTCCGAAGACACGCGTATAAATTACAAATTTCAAAAAAATTCTAAAAATTCCCGTAAACTTTCCCATTAATTTATGCTTTTAAGAAAACTTTAGAAAAATTCCCGATTAACAACAAATAAAAATTGACAACGCAATTATCAAGGTGTATAATACTAGAAAAGTAAAGGATGGTTTTTTATGCTGCAAACAGAATGGACGAAAAAGTTCGTGAGTGAGGGTCTGACATTCGACGATGTACTGCTTGTTCCCGCAAAATCCGATATACTGCCCGCCAATGTGAACGTGAAGACAAATTTGACGAAAAACATCCAGCTTAACACACCGGTTTTGACCGCCGCTATGGACACCGTCACAGAGTCAAGGATGGCGATTGCAATAGCTCGCGAGGGCGGAATGGGCGTTATTCACAAAAGCATGACTATCGAACAGCAATGTGATGAAGTGGACAAAGTAAAGCGTTCGGAACATGGCGTAATTGTGAATCCGTTTTCGCTCAGTCCGGAACACAGTGTCCATGATGCAGAAGCGTTGATGGCAAAATACAGAATTTCGGGTGTGCCTATCGTTCGCAAGGGTAAGCTTGTGGGCATCATCACAAACCGGGATTTAAAATTTCTAACGGACTTTTCAAAACCGATCAGCGAAGTCATGACCAGCGATAATCTGGTGACCGCTCCGGTGAATACCGACTTGCAGCAGGCAAAATCGATACTTTCCAAACATAAAATAGAAAAACTCCCCTTGATTGATGAAAACGGTATGCTGCGTGGTTTGATCACAATCAAGGATATACAAAAAGCGGTGGATTATCCGGATTCCGCACGGGACAAAAACGGTCGTTTGCTTTGCGGTGCCGCCATAGGTGTTACCTCCGATGTGCTCGAGAGAGCAGGGGCTCTGATCGAATCGCAGGTGGACGCTCTTGTGCTGGACTCCGCACACGGTCACAGCAAGGGTATTATTGATTGCGTTAAAAAAATAAAATCCGCATATCCGAATGCGTCGTTGATAGCGGGTAATATTGCTACTGCCAGAGCTGCCGAAGATTTGATCGATGCCGGAACCGATGCGGTAAAGGTCGGTATAGGTCCGGGTTCTATATGCACGACACGGGTAGTCGCCGGAATAGGGGTTCCGCAGGTAAGTGCGATTTACAATGTGTCTTGTGTATGTGCAAAACACGATATTCCGGTCATAGCGGACGGCGGAATCAAGTATTCGGGCGACATAACCAAAGCCATAGCGGCAGGAGCATCCACGGTAATGGTCGGCTCATTGCTGGCAGGTTGTGAGGAGTCCCCGGGCGAAAGCGAAACATTTCAGGGGCGCAGATTTAAAGTGTACCGCGGAATGGGAAGTCTTGCATCCATGACAAGAGGCTCGAAAGAACGCTATTTCCAATTAGAGAATCAGAAATTTGTCCCGGAGGGTGTTGAGGGGCGCGTTCCTTATAAAGGATCGGTTTCGGATATGATATTCCAGCTTATCGGCGGTCTCAGAGCCGGCATGGGTTATCTGGGATGTGAAAATATAAGTCAGCTGCACAGCAAAGCGGAATTTATTAAAATTACGGGCGCGGGCTTGAAAGAAAGCCATCCGCACGATGTATATATCACTAAGGAAGCTCCCAACTATTCGGTTCATCCATAGCAGTATCCTCTAAAAATATTAGAACAGGTTTGAATTTCCTGATTCAATAGCAAGGGGTGTTTTCATGCTTACCGGAACCATGATGTTTGAATCCGTAGCAATATTAATTGTGTTAGCTTTGGTTTCGATTATCTTTATGCGCGCGAAAAAGTACGGCTATGTTTTTTGCACAATACCGCTGGGTATTGTGCCGCTGGCGAATATTTTATTGGTTCTTCTGAAAGAGCATATAAAAGTGGGCGTGAATATTTCGGATTTTCACTACAGTGTCACGATGATCGTTACGCTGGCGTTGTGTTGCCTTTTGCTGGGATTTATGTCGGGTGTGTTCCGGTTAAAATCCAACCGGATATTATTTATGTCTATAAGCTCGGCGTTCGTGGTGACACTGACTCTAATTTATATTTTCAAATAAAGGAATCAATATGAAATACATAGTTTTGCTTTGCGATGGTATGCCCGACAATAAACAAAAAGAGCTTGACGGCATGACCCCTATGGAAAAAGCGGCTACACCCAACATGGATATGTTAGCGGATTTAGGGGAAACCGGGATGGTGAAGACGATTCCGGACGGATTCGAGCCGGGCAGCGATGTCGGGAATTTATCGGTTTTGGGGTATGAACTAACCTCGGGTTACGGCGGCCGCGCTCCGTTGGAAGCGGCGAGTATCGGGGTAGATTTGGACTCTGACGATTTTGCGGTGCGCTGTAATCTTGTGACACTTTCGGGGCATGAAAAACTGGAAGATTGTGTTATGCTCGACTACTGCGCCGGCGATATATCCACGCAGGAAGCGGACGAACTGGTAAAAGCATTGCAGGATGAATTCAACAGCGATATTTTTCGTTTTTATTGCGGTAAAAATTACCGGCATTGTCTTGTGTTTAAATGCCCGTCAGATAGAGGGAATCTCGGAGTTTTTTCGCCTCCTCATGACATTATGGACGAAAACATAAAAAAATATCTTCCGGATGCGCCCGATGCGAAACCATTGACGGAATTAATTGAAAAGAGCCGCATTGTCTTGAAAAACCATCCTGTTAACCTGCGCAGGCTTAAGGACGGTAAACGTCCGGCAAACGCTATATGGCTGTGGGGGTATGGGCGAAAAATTCCGCTTATCCAATTCAAGGAAAAATACGGCTTGGATGCAGCGATGATTTCCGCAGTGGATTTGCTCAAAGGTATTGCGGCTTTGGTCGGAATGCGGATAATAAACGTAAAAGGCGCGACGGGATATATCGACACAAACTACGAGGGTAAGGCAAATGCTGCATTGCAAGCGCTGGCGGACGGAATTGATTTTGTTTATATACATATTGAAGCTCCCGACGAATGCGGGCACCGCGGCGAATTTGCAAATAAGGTTAAATCCATAGAAAATATAGATCGCAGAGTGCTGAAACTTTTGCTTGACGGTTTAAAAGGTCAGGACTTTAAAATTATGATAACCTCAGACCACACGACTCCCTTGAACCTCAGAACGCACACATCGGCATCTGTCCCGTTTATAATATATGAATCTGACAAAACCGGCAAAATCAAAACCGGAAATAGCGTTAACTTCAGCGAAGATACAGCAAAAGCATCGGGGATATTTTACGACGATGCGAAGAAGCTGATCCAAAGATTTATTAAAACGGTTTAATTATTTGTTTTATTCATAAAGATACCATTAGACCTCTTCGGAAATTAAAACGTGATGTATGAACACAGATGATTTTTCGTCAAACAAGGCAATTTTGACGAAAATATCATAGATATTTGAGGATAAATTAACGCCGTGTGACGGGAAATCTTCCGTCCATACGTTGCGAAGTGGTTTTCGAGGAGGTCTATTGATAAGCTTTAAAAGGATTCGTTAAAAACAGTCAGTTTTAAATACGGAGGATAATAGTTGATCTCATATCACGAATTGAAATATAAAGCCCCGATCCGCGCATTAGTGGATTTGTTTGCGTTGCGTCATAATCTCAGCGAGCTCAAAAAAATATTGCCCGAGCGGACAAAAATTATGGCGGCGGTAAAGGCGGATGCTTATGGTCACGGGTCACAGCGAGTTTCGCTTGAACTTGAAAAAGCGGGGGTTGACTTCTTTGCCGTTTTCAATATAAACGAAGCGGCACAGCTGCGTTCCGCCGGAATCAAAGGCGATATTCTGGTTTTTGGAACAACCGGAGGTCAAGCGGTCTACCTTGCGCAAAATAACATTACCCAAACGGTTTTCAACCAAAGTATCGCAAAAGATTTGCAACAGGAATGTGAAGATTCCGGGATACACTTAAATATACATATTAAAGCTGATACCGGAATGGGGCGGCTTGGTTTTGCTTATTCGGGCAATTCCAAGCAGGTTGATGAAATAGCCGGCATATACAAATACAAAAATCTAAACGTGACGGGAATATATTCTCATCTTTCAGGTGCGGACGGAACAGATGAGAGGACACAAGCATACACCAAGCTCCAATATGAACGATTTTTTTCGCTTATCACCGAACTTCAAAACAGGGGTTTTGATACGGGAATAACACATATTCAAAACAGCGCAGGGATCATTGGCACACCGTTTGCGTGTGAAAATCAACCGGAATTTTCGATTGCACGGCCCGGAATTGCTCTGTACGGTATAAATCCGTGTAAAAATTCCAAAGTTAATCTCAAACCCGTGATGAAACTGAAATCTGAAATAGCAATGATAAAAACCGTAAAAAAAGGCGAATATATCAGCTACGGACAAACCTTTGCCGCCCCCGGACAAATGGAAATCGCAACTGTTTTTGCAGGATACGCCGATGGTTATCCGAGGGCACTGTCTAACAAAGGCCGGGTTCTGATCGGCGGGAAATATGCTAAGATCGTCGGAGTTGTTTGTATGGATCAGATTATGGTTGATGTAACCGGAATCGGCGCAGACGAGGGGCAGGAGGTGACCCTGTTCGGGCATAATGGGGATGCGTTTTTGGGTGTGGACGAGCTGGCGGAAACCGCAGGTACGATCAGTTACGAAATTCTAAGCAAAATAGGAATGCGTGTCGAAAGAGAATATCTAAACTAAATGGGGGTATTGATGTGACCGAGCTTGAAAAGATGCAAAGGGCAAAAGAATACATGGATATGCTGGCGGACGGTATTGATCCGATAAGCGGAAAAGCTCTTGACAACGATTCCGCTTTAAATAATGTCAGGCTGTCGAGATGTTTTTTCTATGTTTCGGATATATTGCGCCAAATTATCGAAAACGGGGGAATTTCCAAAAAAGTATATGTCAAGCAAGCCGATTTGCCGGCGTTCTCTATGCCGCAGGAACTGCGCGACAAAGTTGAGATTACAAAATCACCCGCCATGATCCGTCAATTTACCGAACGGTTAAATGATTTGAGCGATTTAACCGCAATGAAAAAGCTATCCCCCACAACATTTACATCCTGGCTTTTAAACAAAGGTTTTCTTTTTGAGGAAACCTTTAACGGCAGAAAACGTAAAAAACCGACTAAGTCGGGGTTAAGCCTTGGTATTATGTCCGAAGAGAGGGAAGGTCTGCACGGCGGTTATACAGCTACGTTATACTCCGAAAACGCACAAAAATTTTTGATTGACAATCTTGATGAAATTTTAGCAGTATTGCAATGATTGACCGGTTCCTGAAATTTGAATTTTTTGTTAACCTTTAAAATCGGGTTGACAAGTTGAAAAAAAGTGATATAATGATACATTGAGTAAAATGGGGTTTTGTGCCTATAACAATAATCCCTGAAAGCCCGGTTTGCGGTCACGCACATCCCGGTATTAATGCAATTATGTAAAAAAACCGAAAATTAAAGTGAAAAATGGAGTGGTTTAACGCATGGTCAATGTAAAGCCTATCAAGCTTGGTAAAAATGAGCGAATGAGTTTTGCGAAAATTGAAGAAGTACTGGAAGAACCGAATCTTATAGAGGTACAGAAAAATTCGTTCAAGAACTTTCTGGAAGAAGGCTTGAAGGATGTTTTTAAAGACATGGGACAAATCACCGATTATACAGGTAATCTGGTGTTAGAATTTTTGGGATACCGCATGGATGATACCCCTAAATATACCATAGACGAATGTAAGGAGCGCGATGTGACTTACGCCGCGCCTTTACGCGTAAATGTCCGTCTCATCAACAAAGAAACCGGAGAAGTTAAGGATCAGGAAATTTTTATGGGTGATTTCCCGGTCATGACCGACAACGGCACTTTTGTTATAAACGGCGCGGAACGTGTTATAGTTTCTCAGCTTGTACGTTCCCCCGGCGTATATTACAATTTTGAGTACGATAAAACGGGAAAGAAAAAATGGCAATGCACTATAATTCCGAATCGGGGCGCATGGCTGGAATATGAAACAGATTCAAACGATATTTTTTATGTGCGTATAGATAAAAACAGAAAAATCCCGGTAACGACACTTATCCGTGCTTTGTTGAAAATGAAAGACACGGAATGGTCGGACGAAAATGATATTTTCACGGATTTTATCGGCAACGACAGCGATATTATAGAAATCTTCGGGGAAGACGAGCGCATAATGCAAACCATTGCATCCAAGGATTCGACCGAAAACGGTGAAAACGCACTGCTGGAAGTGTACCGCAAATTACGTCCGGGGGAACCTCCCACGGTAGATAGCGCTGTTTCGCATCTGCGCAACCTGTTCTATGACGACCGTCGTTACGATTTATCCAGAGTCGGGCGTTACAAGTATAATAAGAAGCTTTCAATTTCCGGGCGCATATCCGATCAGGTATTGGCTCGCCCGGCTGTTAGCGAAATGACCGGAGAAGTTATTGCCGAAGCAGGCGAAAGAGTAACCGTGGAGCGTGCGATGGAAATAGAAGCCGCCGGTGTTTGCGTCTGTTATGTTGAAGGATCTGAAAACGAAGTCAAGGTTATATCCAATAAAATGGTAGGGCTTGATAAATTTTTGGATTTTGATTACAGTGAAGCGAAAATCAATGAAAAAGTGCGCATAAGCGTGCTGAAGCAAATCTTGGAAGATTGCGTCGGCGATAAAGCTAAAATTATAAAAGAACTGAAAGAACGCCGCGATAATCTTATTCCAAAACATATAATAAAGGACGACATACTTGCTTCCATAAACTATGTCAATACTCTCGCCTGCGATTTGGGAGTAGTGGACGACATTGACCATTTGGGTAATCGCCGCATCCGCTCGGTGGGCGAACTTTTACAGAATCAATTCCGTGTCGGTCTTGCGCGAACCGAAAGAGTTATCCGTGAAAGAATGACATTACAAGCGCAGGACATGGATGTAGTCACACCGCAGGCTCTGATAAACATTCGCCCGGTAGTTGCGGCTTTCAAGGAATTTTTTGGCTCAAGCCCTTTGTCGCAGTTTATGGATCAGACAAATCCGCTTGCCGAACTTACGCACAAACGCCGGCTTTCAGCGCTGGGGCCGGGCGGACTTTCACGCGACAGAGCGGGTTTCGAAGTGCGCGATGTGCATTATTCCCATTATGGCCGGATGTGTCCGATAGAAACCCCGGAAGGACCGAACATCGGGCTTATATCCTATCTTGCCACTTTCGCTAAAATCAACGAATACGGATTTATCGAGGCTCCTTTCCGCCGTGTGGACAAAACCAACGGCAGGATATTGGACGAAGTTGAATATATGACTGCGGATGTGGAAGACAATTATGTTGTGGCGCAGGCAAACGAACCTCTTAACGAGGATATGACATTCGCGAATCCCCGTGTCAACGCTCGCTGGCGGGACGAGATACTCGAAGTTGACCGTGAGCGTGTGGACTTCATGGATGTATCGCCTAAAATGGTGGTTTCGGTAGCAACGGCAATGATCCCTTTCCTCGAAAACGATGATGCAAACCGTGCCCTTATGGGTTCTAATATGCAGCGTCAGGCAGTTCCGTTGCTTTTAACCGAACGTCCTATCATCGGAACCGGAATGGAATATAAAGCGGCGCAGGATTCAGGTGTTATGGTAACCGCAAAAAATTCAGGCACTGTAACCCGTGTCACTGCGCAGGAAATTAATGTAGAGCAAAACAACGGTGAAGTAGACGAATATAAGCTAATAAAATTTAATCGTTCAAATCAAAGCACCTGCATAAACCATCACCCCATTGTCAACGTCGGGGACAGCGTGGAAAAAGATGATGTAATAGCGGACGGTCCCGCTACATCCAACGGTGAAATCAGCCTGGGCAGAAATGCGCTTATCGCGTTTATGAGCTGGGAGGGTTATAACTACGAAGATGCTATTCTTATAAATGAGCGGCTTGTGCGTGAAGATATATTCACATCCATACACATGGAGGAATATGAACTCGAAGCACGGGACACAAAATTGGGTCCTGAAGAAATCACCCGGGAGATACCGAATGTCAGCGAGGATGCGCTTAAGGATCTTGACGAGCGCGGTATAATCCGTGTAGGTGCCGAGGTGCAGGCAGGTGATATTCTGGTTGGTAAGGTAACTCCCAAAGGGGAAACCGAATTGACCGCAGAAGAAAAACTGCTTCGCGCAATATTTGGCGAAAAAGCACGCGAAGTACGCGATACCTCACTTAAAGTTCCGCACGGGGAATACGGCACTATTGTTAAAGTTCAGGTTTTTGACCGTGAGAATTGCGAAGAGCTTAATCCCGGGGTAAATATGGCAGTTCGCTGCTATATCGCACAAAAGCGTAAAATCAGTGTCGGGGATAAAATGGCGGGACGTCACGGCAACAAGGGTGTTGTTTCGCGTATATTGCCGCAGGAAGATATGCCTTTCCTGCCCGACGGTACTCCGATTGATATTGTATTGAATCCGCTGGGTGTTCCATCGCGTATGAACATCGGACAGGTGCTGGAGGTTCATCTTGGATTGGCCGCGAAAACATTGGGCTGGCATATTATGACTCCGGTGTTTGATGGGGCGCGTGAACACGACATCCGCGACTGCTTTAAGCAAGCGGGAATAAGCGAAGACGGAAAAATCGTGCTATATGACGGACGTACCGGCGAACCTTTCGATAACCCCATAACCGTGGGATATATGTACTTTTTGAAACTGCACCATCTTGTGGACGACAAAATACACGCCCGGTCTACCGGACCGTACTCGCTGGTAACACAACAGCCGCTGGGCGGTAAAGCGCAATTCGGCGGACAGCGTTTCGGAGAAATGGAAGTTTGGGCTCTCGAAGCTTACGGTGCCGCCTACACACTTCAGGAAATACTGACGATTAAATCCGACGATGTGCTGGGCAGAGTCAAAACCTATGAATCTATAGTCAAAGGGCAAAACATACCGAAACCCGGTGCCCCCGAAGCTTTCAAGGTTCTTATCAAAGAATTACAGTCATTGAGCCTGGACGTTAAGGTACTAAACCGCGATAATGTTGAAATCGACCTCAAGCAAACTTTTGAAGAGGACAATGAGCTTGAAGTAAATATAGTGGACGATGAAGCATTCGCCGAAGTTGAAGACGAGGATGATCTGGAGGATTTCACCATAGAGGATTATTCCGAAGAAGATGAAGACGATGAATTTATTGACGACGATGATTTCGAAAATGACACAGATGATGAAACGGGCGAACAAACAGACGGTGAAACCGATGACGAATCCGGCGAAGAAATTTAAGAATATGTATCTCGAACTCAAAATTCATTCGTAAAAAGGAGAATCATAAAATTGGGCATAAATGTTTTTGATTCCATAAAAATAGGTCTAGCTAATTCCGATCAAATCAGAGCATGGTCTTTCGGCGAAGTAAAAAAACCCGAAACAATAAACTACCGTACACTCAAACCTGAAAAGGAAGGTTTGTTTTGCGAACGTATTTTCGGACCGCAAAAAGACTGGGAATGTCATTGCGGAAAGTATAAACGGCTTCGTTACAAGGGTAAAGTGTGTGATAAATGCGGTGTTGAAGTTACACGCGCAAAAGTGCGCCGCGAGCGTATGGGACACGTTGAACTTGCTGTTCCGGTTTCCCATATATGGTACTTTAAGGGGATTCCCTCGCGAATGGGATTGATTCTCGATATATCTCCGCGCCGGCTTGAAGAAATACTTTATTTCGCCAAGTATGTCGTTATTGATCCGGGCGATGCGAGAGGGTTGGAAAAAGGACAGCTTCTGACCGAAAAAGAACATTCAGATATGCGCGAAAAATATGAAGATGATTTTAAAGCCGGAATGGGTGCGGAAGCTATCAAGGAACTTTTGAGCGAACTTGATCTTGAAAAGCTTTCGCTGGAATTGAAAGAGGATCTCGCCACAGCAGTCGGGCAAAAGCGTGTCAAGTTGCTTCGCCGTTTAGAGGTTGTGGATGCTTTCAGGCTTTCAGGTAACCGCCCGGAATGGATGATTATGGACATTATCCCGGTAATTCCGCCGGACATCCGTCCCATGGTTCAGCTGGACGGAGGCAGATTTGCCACCAGCGATCTTAACGACCTGTACCGCCGGGTAATAAACCGCAACAACCGGTTGAAAAGACTGATAGAGTTAAGTGCGCCGGATATTATTGTGCGCAACGAAAAACGTATGTTACAGGAAGCCGTTGATGCACTGATAGACAATGGCCGCCGCGGACGTCCGGTTACCGGTCCCAACAATCGTCCGCTGAAATCCCTTTCGGATATGCTTAAGGGGAAACAGGGTCGTTTCAGACAGAACCTGCTGGGCAAACGTGTGGATTACTCAGGGCGTTCGGTTATCGTTGTGGGACCTGAATTAAAAATGTACCAGTGCGGACTTCCCAAAGAGATGGCGCTGGAATTGTTTAAACCGTTTGTCATGAAGCTGCTTGTAGAAAGCGGTGTATCAAACAATATCAAGAGTGCCCGCAAAATGGTGGAACGCGCCCGAACCGAGGTTTACGATGCTCTGGAAACCGTTATCAAGGGACATACTGTGCTGCTCAACCGGGCTCCTACTTTGCATAGGCTGGGTATACAGGCGTTTGAACCGGTACTTGTCGAGGGACGCGCGCTGAAGCTGCATCCGCTGGTGTGTACGGCGTATAATGCTGATTTCGACGGCGACCAGATGGCGGTTCACGTTCCCTTGTCCGCAGAAGCGCAGGCGGAAGCCAGATTTTTGATGCTTGCGTTTGGCAATCTGCTCAAACCGTCGGACGGACGACCTGTTGTTGTGCCTACCCGGGATATGGTCTTGGGTTCGTACTATTTAACCCTCGTAAAAGAAGGAACAAAGGGTGAGGGTAAGATTTTCAGGGATCTCAATGAAGCACAAATGGCATATTTTGAGGGGGAAATTGATCTTCAGGCGCCTATTAAAGTAAGAATAACCAAGGATATAGAGGGAGAAAAAATATCCAAACTAATATCCGTTACCGTAGGACAAATAATATTCAATGAATCCATACCGCAGGATCTGGGATTCGTAGACCGGACAAAACCCGAAAGCCTGTTCGATTTGGAAGTATGCTTTGAGGTAGATCAAAAAAGGTTAACCGAAATTGTTGACCGTTGCATCAAAATACACGGAACATCAAACACAGCGGAGCTTTTGGACAAAATAAAAGAAATCGGATTTAAATATGCGACCCGCGGAGCCGTTACCATGGCGGTGTCCGATGCCGTTATTCCGCCGCAAAAAGCAAAAATCCTATCCGATGCCGATAACGCTATAACTAAAATAGACAAACATTTCAGCCGCGGACTTATTTCTAACAGCGAACGTTATGCCCTGGTTATTAAAACTTGGGAAGAAACCACCAAAAAAGTAACCGATGCGCTTATCGAAAATCTCGATCCGCATAATCCGCTGAATATGATGGCGGGTTCGGGAGCAAGAGGAAGTATAAATCAAATACGCCAGCTTGCGGGTATGCGTGGTCTTATCGCAAACACCGCCGGCGTAACCATAAAAATTCCGATTCGGGCAAACTACCGCGAGGGCCTTAATGTTCTCGAATATTTCATTTCATCCCGCGGCGCAAGAAAGGGACTTGCGGATACCGCTATACGGACAGCGGACTCAGGTTATCTGACCCGCCGCCTGGTGGATGTTTCACAGGAAGTTATTATACGGGAAGAGGACTGCCAAACAAACAGAGGAATAGAAGTTTATGAGATACGCGAAGGAAATGAACTGATCGAACCCATGATCGAACGCTTGATCGGCCGTTATCTCGTAAATGATCTTGTCGATGAAAATACCGGCGCTCTTGTTATGTCGAAAAAACGGCTGATAACAGATTCTGATGCGAAAAGCATAATAAGCAAAGGATTCGAACGCGTAAAAATACGTTCAGTTTTAGGCTGCGAAGCGAAACACGGCGTATGCGCGCGTTGCTACGGCGCAAACCTTGCTAACGGCAAGCACGTCGGGGTCGGCGAATCCGTGGGAATAATAGCGGCACAATCTATCGGCGAACCCGGAACACAGCTCACCATGCGCACATTCCATACCGGAGGTATCGCTTCCGCCGAAGATATTACACAGGGCTTACCCCGTGTTGAAGAACTGTTCGAAGGAAGAAGACCGAAAAGCTCGGCTATCATAACCGAAATTACCGGTGAAGTAAGAATGGGTGAAATCAAGCATACCCGGCATATATTTGTAACCGGCGAAGACGGCGATGAACGCTCATATCCCATTCCGTATGGGTTTAGAATCAAAGTCAAAGAGGGCGATAAAATCACGGCAGGCGATGCACTCACCGAAGGTTCTATCAATCCTCATGACGTACTCGCGGTAAAAGGCGAGCAAGAAGTTCAAAACTACCTTATCGCTGAAGTTCAAAAAGTTTACAGGGTTCAGGGCGTTGATATAAATGATAAGCATATCGAAGTTATTATCCGCCAGATGATGCGTAAAGTCCGCATTGAGGACGAAGGGGATACCAACCTGCTTCCGGGTACGGTTGTGGAACGTCTGGAAGCCGACGCGGAAAATCGTCGTGTAGAACAGATAAGTTCCGAAAACAAAAGCGATCTGCGGCCGGCAAAGTTTACATCGGTACTTCTGGGGATAACCAAAGCTTCGCTGGCGACCGAAAGCTTCCTGTCCGCTGCTTCTTTCCAGGAAACGACCCGTGTGCTTACGGATGCCGCCATAAAAGGCAAGGTCGATCCGTTGCTGGGCTTGAAAGAAAACGTCATTATAGGAAAGCTTATCCCGGCCGGAACCGGTATGAATGTGTACTCCGGAGTAGAAATTGAATATGCGTAAAAAACACGCCGAAAAAAATATTTGCCGTATCTGAATAAATTCTTGACATTTGCATTATAGCAGTGTAAAATATTAATCTGTTGGAAAAGGAGGTGAAAGAATGCCGACATTTAACCAGCTTGTCCGAAAAGGACGGGAAGTTTCGATCAAAAAATCCACAGCACCGGCACTTGTGAAAGGTTTGAATTCGCTTAAAAAACAGCCGACCGAGCATAATTCACCGCAAAAACGCGGAGTATGCACTACGGTTAAAACACTAACACCGAAAAAACCTAATTCAGCGTTAAGAAAAGTCGCGAGGGTAAGGTTAAGCAACGGAATTGAAGTGACGGCTTATATCCCCGGAATCGGTCATAACCTGCAGGAACATAGCGTGGTTTTGGTTCGCGGGGGGCGTGTTAAGGATCTTCCGGGTACACGTTATCACATAGTCCGCGGGACACTGGATTCGCAGGGCGTTTCGGAACGGGGTCAGGCGCGTTCAAAGTACGGAGCAAAACGTCCCAAAAAATAATTCTGTGAAAAATTAAAAATCTTACGCAGGAAAAACAAACAACAATCTATCCGATTTGCTGAAAGATAGATGTATCTATATATCTTTCGGCACAACGAAAAAGGTCTGCAAACAAAAAATTCAGACTTTGGCAATTTAAAATTATCGGTTCGGATGATTTGTCAAATTGCCTGCAGCGAGTTCAAAGAGCCGCTGCATTCGAGTACCTAAGAATTCAATATTTTGAAGGAGGGAAGAAAAATGCCGAGAAGAGGAAAAATTCCAAAGCGCGATGTATTACCGGACCCTATGTATAAATCAAAACTGGTGACACGCCTTATCAACAACATTATGCTTGACGGAAAAAAAGGTGTTGCACAGAATATCGTTTACGGTGCTTTTGATATTGTGAAGGACAAAACCGGGAAAGAACCGCTTGAAGTGTTTCAAACATCGCTGGAAAATATTATGCCCGTTCTGGAAGTAAAAGCACGGCGGGTAGGCGGTGCGACGTATCAGGTTCCAATGGAAGTACGTCCCGACCGAAGACAAACTCTGGGGCTCAGATGGCTGACGTTCTTTTCGCGCAAACGCGGAGAGAAAACGATGCGCGAACGATTGGCGGCGGAAATACTCGATGCTGTAAACGGTTCGGGCGGAGCAGCCAAAAGACGCGACGACACACATAAAATGGCGGAAGCAAACAAAGCATTCGCACACTACAGATGGTAACAGGAACAGAGTTCCTGCAGGGGGAAATTTATGCCAAGAGATATACCGTTGGAATTGACCCGTAATATCGGTATAATGGCGCATATTGATGCGGGGAAGACCACAACATCCGAACGAATATTATTCTACACGGGCAAGACACATAAAATGGGCGAGGTTCACGAAGGTGCCGCTACCATGGACTGGATGGAGCAGGAGCAGGAGCGGGGAATAACCATAACCTCCGCTGCAACTACGGCGTTTTGGAAAGGGTACCGGATAAATATCATTGACACTCCCGGGCACGTTGACTTCACTGTTGAAGTTGAACGTTCTTTACGGGTGCTGGATGGTTCAGTAACGGTTTTTTGCGCCAAAGGCGGCGTAGAACCTCAATCCGAAACAGTGTGGCGGCAAGCGGACACTTATCAGGTTCCGCGTATGGCTTATATCAACAAGATGGACATTATGGGCGCGGATTTCTACAATGTTGTGGATATGATGCGTGATCGTTTGAAATGCAATGCTGTCCCGATCCAGCTTCCAATTGGAACCGAGGACGAGTTCAAAGGAATAATAGACCTTGTAGAACAAAAAGCTTTCGTTTACCACGATAATGTCGGAATTGATGTAAGGGAAGAAAGCATCCCCGAGGATATGCGGGATAAAGTCAGCGAGTACCGTGAAAGCCTGTTGGAGACGATTGCGGAGCTCGACGATAATGTTATGGAAAAATATATCGAGGGCAATGAATTGTCGGTCGATGATATTAAAATGTGCATACGCAAGGGTACTATTTCAAATACAATAGTACCTGTAGTATGCGGTACATCCTATCGCAACAAAGGCGTGCAAAAACTGCTCGATGCCGTAATAGATTATATGCCTGCGCCTACTGATGTAGTCGATATAAAAGGCAATAACCCCGAAACAGGGGAGGAAACTACACGCCCGTCCACGGAAGATGCCCCGTTTTCCGCACTTGCGTTTAAAATCGCAACCGATCCGTATGTTGGAAGACTTTGTTTCTTCCGCGTGTATTCAGGTTCGCTCAAAACAGGAAGCACGGTTTATAATTCCACTAAAGAAAAGAATGAGCGCATAGGGCGTATACTGCTGATGCACTCTAATCACCGTCAGGACGTAAACGAAGTGTATGCAGGTGATATTGCAGCAGCGGTCGGCTTTAAGAATGTCACGACGGGGGATACTTTATGTGATTCCAAGAATCCGGTAATACTTGAATCTATGGAATTCCCCGAACCTGTTATAAATCTGGCGATCGAGCCCCGAACCAAAGCGGGCGAGGAAAAAATGAGCATAGCCCTGTCCAAGCTTGCAGAAGAGGATCCGACATTCAAAACCTATACCGATGAAGATACGGGACAGACCATAATAGCGGGTATGGGTGAGCTGCATTTGGAAATCATAGTGGATCGGATGCTGCGTGAATTCCGGGTTGAAGCAAACGTGGGTATGCCGCAGGTTTCGTATAAAGAAACAATCCGCAAGACGGCGGATGTAGACCATAAATACGCACGTCAAACCGGTGGGCGCGGCCAATACGGTCATGTCAAACTCACCGTCGAACCCAATGAATCCGGAAAAGGTTATGAGTTTGTCGATAAAATAACAGGCGGAGCAATCCCCAAAGAATATATATCCGCGGTGGATAACGGTATAAAGGGTGCGATGCTGGCAGGTGTTCTGGCAGGGTATCAGGTAGTTGATGTAAAAGTCACGCTTTATGACGGTTCTTTCCACGAAGTGGATTCGTCCGAAATGGCGTTCAAAATCGCAGGGTCACAAGCGTTTAAGGAAGCTATGAAGAAAGCCGGACCTGTCATCCTCGAACCGATTATGAAGGTAACCGTAATAGTCGCTGAGGAATATATGGGTGAGGTTATCGGGGATCTTACCTCGCGGCGCGGTCAGATAACCGGAATGGAAGCACGAACCGGCCTGCAGCAAATATCCGCAATGACACCTTTGTCCGAAATGTTCGGCTACGCAAACGATTTGCGGTCCAAAACTCAGGGACGCGGCCAGTTCACGATGGAACCCAACAGTTATATTGAAGTGCCGAAATCCGTGACCGAAAAAATTATCAGCACCAGAAAATAACAAGTCTTTTTAAAGGCAATAAACCGGGTAATTAAGGCTACAAAGCGGGTAGAGCCGGAAATAAACAATATTTTATAAATAATACTTGCTTTTTCAGGAAAGTATGGTAAAATAAAAATTAAGTAATAAGTATTAATTGGAGGGAAACTAAAAAAATGGCAAAAGCAAAATTTGAAAGAACCAAACCCCATGTAAACATTGGAACTATCGGTCACGTTGACCACGGCAAAACTACGTTGACTGCCGCTATAACCAAAACTTTGGGCATGGCGGGACAAGCTGATTTTGTGGATTACGACATGATCGACAAAGCTCCGGAAGAACGCGAGCGCGGTATTACTATCAACACTGCCCATGTTGAGTATGAAACTGAAAAGCGTCACTATGCCCATGTTGACTGCCCGGGACACGCGGACTATGTTAAAAACATGATCACAGGTGCGGCGCAAATGGACGGAGCGATTATCGTTGTTTCGGCGGCGGACGGTCCTATGCCCCAAACCCGTGAGCATATCCTGCTTGCCCGTCAGGTCGGTGTTCCCAGTATCGTTGTCTACATGAACAAGGTAGATCAGGTTGATGATCCCGAACTTCTCGATCTGGTGGAAATGGAAATTCGCGAATTGTTGAGCGAATACGAGTTCCCCGGCGACGATACGCCGGTAGTACGCGGATCCGCGCTTGAGGCGATGAATGCCGGTGACGATGTTAACGATTCCGCTTATGATTCCATTAAGGAACTCATGGTTGCCGTTGATGATTTTATTCCGACACCCGAACGTAAATCGGATTTACCTTTTATCATGCCGGTTGAAGATGTTTTCACTATAACCGGACGCGGAACGGTCGCTACCGGCCGTGTTGAAAGAGGACAACTTAAAACAGGCGAAGAAGTTGAAATTATCGGACTTACTGATGAACGCAGAAAGGTCGTAGTTACCGGTATTGAAATGTTCCGCAAGTATCTGGATTATGCGGAAGCCGGCGATAATATTGGGGCTCTGCTGCGCGGTGTGCAACGTACCGAAATCGAGCGCGGTCAGGTATTGTGCAAACCCGGTTCCATCAATCCTCACACCAAATTCCGCGGTCAGGTTTATGTTTTGAAAAAGGAAGAAGGCGGACGCCATACCCCGTTCTTCAATAACTACCGCCCGCAGTTTTATTTCAGAACGACTGATGTTACCGGTGTTGTTACACTTCCGCAAGATGTTGAAATGTGTATGCCCGGCGACAACGTTGAAATGGACGTTGAACTTATCACTCCTATAGCCATCGAAAAAGAACTCCGGTTCGCTATCCGCGAAGGCGGCAGAACTGTCGGTTCCGGTGTTGTTGTTCAAATAAACGAATAAAATAATACCATAATATTCAAAACCGCTCCCTTGTAAAAATCACAGGGGAGCGGTTTTTTCGTATTTTCTGTTTATTCAATGCCGGTTTTAATACCGTTTTGATGTGTGACACTAATCCCATTTTAAAAACCGTTGAAAACGAGTGAGTAGTTTTTTAAGAAAAACGAATAACGAACGAAGTTTGAAACGATGATTTTAATGTGGAATTAGTATGATGTGTGGCGAAGATTTGTTTAATGTATAAGTTGTAATATGCCCTGTGGAATTTGGTTTGCCTGACTCGACATCGCCTGAGCGGATTGAACCAACATTTGATTTTTGATGAACAAAGTTATTTCTTTCGCCATATCTGTATCACGGATCCGGGATTCGGCACAAGTTAGGTTTTCCGTTGTTTTGCAAAAATTAAAGCTTCCGTAAAATATATCGTGCGATAAAGTACCGCAACTTCCCTAACCGTCCGTGTGAGGTTTTGACATATTCATTAAATTCATTGTAAATGTTTGCCACTATTCCGGATTGTTCGGTTCCTGCCGGCTGTCCGCTGTAAGAAGCTTGTTCAAAGATTTGAGCGGCTTCGATCATTTTTCCGCGGATTAAAGGATAATCGAAGTTTACGCGTAAAGCAAAAGCCGTCATCGACTCATGCGAGGATATAGGCTTGTTGTCGTAGGATGCCAAGCGCAGAATTTTTTTAATATAAAATATAATTTTTGATTTAGGTGAAAGGAACGCGAGTTTGCGTAACCGGTTTTTTTCGTTGATTACCTCAATTAGAATAATGATCCCTACTATAACCGCAACCGGAACAATCACAAAGACGAAAATAAACGGAATAAGCGAAAAGAGCGCGTTCCATAGCGAAAATTTTTCCGGAACCGGCGGCTGGTAATCAAAATATTCATCATCAAATATACCTCCCTTTTCACTTTCACCCACATTTATTTTGGGCAGAGAAGCATCAGAAGTTTTCCCCGTTATTCGCTCTATAGGGCGGAATGTTTTTGATATATGTTCTTTATAATCCGGATCTTCCAGCATCTCTTCGCTGAAGATTTCGAGGGACGGCGTTAGCCCGCGATTGATTTGATCGTAAGGCGGAGTAGCCTCAATAAGGTTCCAGCCGGCATCACCTAAGTATACCTCAACCCATGCGTGCGCTTGTTCATTTGTCAGTATAAACGCTTCATCATTTTCGGTTTTTAATGCAAAAGTAGGTCCGTAACCCTCAACATACCGTGCCGGGATCCCCAGATAGCGCGACATGATAGTAAGCGCAGAAGCATAATATGTGCAATAACCTTTTTTTTCGGTAAAGAGAAAATAATCCACAAAATCCCGTTCTTCGGGAACAGAAGATGTTTTCAGCGTATAGGGGAAATTAGCGAGATAATTTTTTATCGCTATAACTTTGTCGTAATTATTTTCGTAGGGTTCAGTTATTCGGTTGGTTAAATTTTTAACGCGTTTGGTTACAGTTTCGGGAATATAGAGATAACGTTCAAAATCATCATCCAATGAAAAACTTTCGGCGGAATCTTTGATAGATTTCGTGTAGTTACTCATATACAAACGATAAAATTCGAAATCATATGAAAAATCTTTTCTAAGGAACTGGTTCGTAAAGAGTTCGCCGTTTTTGCTTGCCCATAAATCAAAGGCTTCGGAGATTTCGATTCCGCTTGCTTTGTCGGGTGTAAAAACCGTGCGAACATTAAGACCGATATATCTCACGCTGCCGGATTCGATAAACGGTTTTCGGGTATTCCCCCTTATATTGTTGACAAAATTTACGGTTTGGCGTGTATCGGCAAAGTCAACCTGATCCAGTTTTACCTTTTGCCGGACCGAAGTCGTCCATTTTGAGCCGTCGTAAAAATCTTTAACGCGCCCGGTCAAATACAGCGGAGTTCGCGATGTAAGCTCAAGTACGGGGCTTCGGTCAATAGTAACTTCACCCCCCAATGTTCCGTCCTCTTCGGAATATCCGGCGGCGGAAATTTCAAACTCCCCGATACCGTCGTTGATATAGAAGTTGCTGAAAAGTTTTGTCCAATCGAAATCGTTAAGATTTGTAGTCATATCCGTCAATCTGAAAGAAGCGAAAACCACAACAGCGCAAAGCGGGATAACTATCCACGCTATCGCCGATGCAGGACGAAGCTTAGACAGAATGTTGCGCCGAAGAAATCCCGCGTTTACTTGTTTCAGGATAAACAACGGGATAGCCAAAATAAATATAAAGAAAGCAAGGTTGTGGTTGGGCAGATAAAAATTATTGGTTAACAGCTGCGCCGAAAAAAACACTACCCCGAAAGCCGTGATGATTATGTAACCAAAGCTGAACCCCATGCACATAACCGAAAAGAAAGAGAGTGCGCCGGTTATAATGAGTGTAATATTAAACTGAATGTACGGCGACAAGTCGTGAGGGAAAGCCAGCAAATCCAAAAGCCGGTTCATCGAATCGCTCAAAAATTCGAAACTTCCCTGTATTCCGTTGTTGGAAATCGAAATTATTGCGGCAATCAAAAATGTTCCCAGCAATGTCAAAAACAGTATAGGCAACCCCCGCCTGAACGTTATAACAAAGTAAAAGAGTACCACAAATAAAATCGAAAATATAGCTAAAACCGTAATCGAATATTCTATCGTAGTAGAAGCCAGCGACGATAAAGATAACGAAAAAGACAAAAGAACGCTAATCAAAACAGCGTAAATATGCTCGGTTACAGGAACTGTTTTCAAAGGTTGACCTCCTTTATGCGGTTCTTAAAAATTCGATTTCCGCTAAATATTTGCAAGAATTTTCAAAACAGGTCTTTAAACGGAAGCATCAGTTTGGATGCATACTATACCCTTGCCGATCAAAAAGTTTATGGATTTTTCTGTTTCCGCCCGTTCTTCTTTGCTCAAAAAATCCCCCGCGAACACATGGAACAGCAACGGATGTTTGCTGGCTCGGGTCAACAGCGCATTAACTATCGAATCATTCAAGCGGTTGGTAATAATTACCATGCTCGTTTCGCTGAAATTGTATTCGGCTATGCTTTCTACCAGCGCGTCCGCTTGAAAACCGCCGCTGCATTCCACCACTGCCAATTCGGCACGGATCTTATGATAATCTTCTGCGTTACGGCATATTTTAGACACGAAATTTTGGGTATGATAAAAAATCTCGGACGTTATACCGTTTCTTATGCAATAATCCAGGATCGAAAGCGCAGTTTCGATAATTCTGTCGTCAATCATATCGCAGATGTTCGTATCGCTGTAATCCTTAAGGCTGAGATCTACCGCGAGCAGGACACCTTTTTCGGCTTCGTCGGCGAAACGTTTTACCATTAATTCATCCAGCTTAGTGGACAGCTTCCAGTGTATATGCCGCATATTATCCAGCGAATGATACTTTTCCACATATAAAATTTCTGTAGGATCGCCTCCTACCAGGGATCTTTTGGTTGCGTCGATATGCCCTGAATGCGGGGTGATTTGCAACTCGTCCAAGCTCTTGTGCTGTGGATATACCGTAACGGCCTCGGAATGCTCAACTTTCTTTTTTAACCGGAAAAGACCGAAAAAATCGTAGACACAAACTTCATTTATACCAACATGATAAAAACCCCTGTATTTGAAAGAAATATTGAGTTCAATTTCTGTGGTGCTTAGAAACCTTACCGAGCAATAAGCGTACTTTTGCTTTTGCTTTTGGTTCATTCCGTTTTTTTCGTCCGATATTTCTTTTATGTCGCGCCCCGCAGGCAGCAGAAGCGCAACATACGGATAGGTAAATATATCCGGATTTACAACCTTGACCTTAAGCGCAACAGTGTTGTTTTTTACTATAACATCGGGCCGGAGCCGTTGTATGATTCGGATCCTTTTTATCATAATAAGCGATAAAAGCAGGGACAGCACCGGAACGGCAAGCACCACATACAGCGAAACATACGCGAGTCCGGTGCCGGAATAATAAACCCACAGAGCTATAACCCCGATGACTGCGGAATAACCGATACGCGCACTTCTCATTTATGTATCATCCTCTATGCTTTGTTTTAATTTGTCTTCAGGATATTAAGACAGGTTTCTAAATAACGGAAATTGAACCTTTTTCAATAAATCATCTACTATCTCTTTTTGGGTAATCCCGCGCAAAACCAACTCCTGCTTGATCCTCAGCCTGTGCGAAAGCACGGGGACGGCCATTTCCACAATATCCTCGGGCAGTACATGTTTACGCCCCCGGAAAAATGCTCGGGATTGCGCCATCTTCATCAGGTTTAAGGATGCGCGCGGACTCGCTCCCAACAAAAGCCCTTCATGATTCCGCGTCGCATTGGTCAGCTTTACTATATAATCGCTCAATTTATCGTCGATATGCACATCCTCCGCTGCTTGCTGCATATTGATTATATCCCGGGCGGATGCCACGGGTTTCAAGGTTTCCAAAGGCGAAACATATTTGTATCGCTCCAGCATTTCTATTTCCTGCTCATGTGTCGGATAACCGATGGCTATGCGTATCATAAACCTATCCAATTGTGCCTCGGGGAGCGGAAACGTACCCACATATTCCACCGGGTTTTGAGTGGCAATAACAATAAAAGGTGATTCCATTGCGTATGTAACTCCGTCTACCGTGACCTGCTGTTCCTCCATTGCCTCAAGCAAACTTGCCTGGGTTTTCGGGGAAGTTCGGTTGATTTCGTCCGCAAGCACAAACGAACTCATAATTGTGCCTTTTTTAAATTCAAACTCCCGGGTTTTTTGGTTATACATCGAAAAACCCATAATATCCGACGGCAAAACATCGGTGGTGAATTGTATTCTGCTGAATGAACAATTGAAAGAACGCGCAAGGGCGGCGGCAAGCTGGGTTTTACCTACACCGGGCAAATCTTCAATCAAAACGTGCCCTTTCGCCACCAGCGTTATTATCATCAGTTCGATGACATGGCGTTTTCCAATTATTACCTTTTCCACATTGTCCGTAATAGCTTGTAAAATATCCGGGGTTTGCATTTATCATCCTATCCTTTCACAAAAACAGTCTATACAAAATGAAACAAGTTATGAAACGAGTATATCATATTTTGCCGCGGTACGCAATACGCAATGTTAATTTTGTATGTGTCAAGTAAAAGTGGGCAAGATATTTGTTAATTTTCTGTTACACAAAAACAGCAAAATTGATTGGCTGCTACTGCTAAAAAATGGAAAAGATATCATTTATGGATTAAAAATCCCGAATAGTGCCTAAATTCCGTAGCCACTTGTATTCCGGCGTCGCCGGAGAGGTTGCCTTGTGATACCCATCATACCCTTTCCCGGTGGATTTGGCAACTTTCGTTTGAGACAAAATTGTAATGATTTCCTCGGCGTATTTCTCCGGCAGGGTAGCGGTTGTCAGGCTTTGCAGGGCTTCAGACAGTTTACCGGTGTGTTTCAAGCAAAGCAGCCTTGCGAGATTGTCTCCGCCTTTGATACTCCGGCAGGCGCGGCAGCCTTTCATGCGGTTTCCGATTAGGCTAAAAATATTGCTCTCCATGCAGCCCATACGGCGGTATTCTTTGCCTTCGGGAACGGTTTACGGTTCGGGTTTTTCTTAATCAAAATCATCTGCTTTACAGCTTCAAGCATTTCCAGATTATCTACTCGAATCAACATCCATAAGCCGTCATGTAACGCACGGGAATTGTTATAGAGGTCTTGTATTGCTTTTTAGGAATTCATCAAGACGAGCCTCGAATTTCTCACGTTCGGCTTTACCATAAATTATTTGAAAATCGTAATAGTCCTCGTGTATGTTGATGGACAGGATAGTTCTCTTGCCCTGACGGAATTTCAGGAAATCAATATCGTAGTATTTGCCCGCCACTTCGTCGAGAACATATTTTCCTCGCATGAAACGCATGGTTTCTTCGCTGACTTTTTGTAATTCGGTTTTGTCATTCATTTTGCAGCCCGCCTTTCTGCGCTATCCATTCAGTTTTATATTTGTCTAAGGTTCCATCATCCCAAACGTGCGCTTCTATATATACTGTAAAGGAAGGTTGTTGAAACCTTCCTAATTTATTGTAGGCAGCCAGTTTACCCACAACACAAGTGAAACGGCGCAGCCAAGGGGGGCGATAGAGGATTCGAACCACCGAAGTTGTAGACCACAGATTTACAGTCTGCCCCCTTTGGCCGCTCGGGAAATCTCCCTTAATTATGAATTGTAAACTAATGAATAAAAACTAAAAGCCGAAAACAAGAAACCGATTACCAAAATTCTGAAGACTAAAATCATTATAATAGCACAAGTTTCAAAATTCAATACTTTTTTTATAAAATGATAGTTTACGATTTGTTTTACGTTACTGCTCAGCTACGCCGCCGCCACTCCCATCTGTGACAGAAAAGATAAATCAAAAAAGTCGCAAAGTTGAAAAACATCAAAAAGCCCGGGACGAATAAGTATAAAAAAGTTGCATAAAAACCACGATAAATCTGCTCAACCACAATCAAGAATTAACTTTGGAAAATGAAAACTTAAAGGCAAAGGCCGCCAACATCGAAGCCGAAACGTCCAATAAATATTGGGGGATTATTGATAGGCTGAATGAAACTCTTGACGCAGTTATGCACAAATGCAATGCACTCGAAAAACGTGTTTCTATGCTCGAGGTAGAAAATGACCGCCTCCGCAAACAGCTGGGCAACGACAGCAACAATTCCTCTAATCCGCCGTCAAGCGACACCAAGCCGAACGCCCCAAATACATACAACGGCAAAACAAAAACGGGCAAAAAATCCGGCGGACACAGGAACTCCCGCACAATTTAAAACGTGCGGTAACCTTTTTGTGTGCCAATATATGGAATAAATTCAATAATATGAGATATTTATGCTAAAATAAACGCAACAAAACAGAGGTAATACTAATCCCACATTAAAATCATCGTTTCAAACTTCGTTCGTTATTCGTTTTTCTTAAAAAACTACTCACTCGTTTTCAACGGTTTTTAAAATGGGATTAGTATAACCCTCAAAATGCAGTCTGTGCATTCACATGTGTAAATGTTAAGTTGACATTTTCTCAAACAACTGCCGACCAGTTCTGTTTGCTTGAATTTTATTATGTAACTTGTTGATATTGTAACCTAAAGCAAGGATAAAAAGTTCAGTGCGGACTTTCTTGTTTCCTCTCAATAAAAACTGCTTGAAACCGTAATCCTGCTTAATAACACCGAACGCACCCTCTGCTTGGATTGCTCTATTCATTCTTAATAAAATCCCTTTTTGCGATGTGATTTTATCCAATGATTCTTTACGTTGCCGTAAAAATTCTTTGGATAACTGCATTTTGCGGTTGCCTTTCGCACGAGTACAATTCTTTTTATGAGGACAACCTTTGCAGTTTTCACATTCGTAATAAGTAATTTCACTTTCAAATCCACTTTTAGATTGTCGCTTACCTGTGTGAATCGCTTTCATTTTCATTCCGTTTTGACAGGTGTACTCGTCTTTTTTAGTATCATACAGCATATTTTCACGCAGGGACATGTTGTTTTTAAATTTGCGAGTTTTGCTTCTTTCATAATTCTGCGGCTTGATGTAGCAGGTTTGTTCTCTTTTTTCAAAGAATGTGTAGTTTTCTTCTGATTCATAACCTGCATCCAAAGTTACATCTTCATATCTGTTTTCAAGCTGTTGTTCCATACGTTCAATCAACGGAATTAGCGTTAATTGGTCGCTACGTTCACTTGAAACATCTAATCCGACTATGTATTCACCCTCAACCGCAAGTTGTAGATTGTAACCCGGTTTTAACTGTGCGTTTCGCATGTGGTCGTCTTTCATACGCATGAAAGTTGCGTCTGGATCTGTCTTTGAAAAGCTGTTTCTGCCTCTAAAAGTTTCGTTGTATTTGCCTTGCCGGGTTAGCATTTCAATCAAAGTTTCATAATCACGTTGAAGCTGTGTTTTCCTTTTTCCTCGTCCGTAAACAAAAGGTGTTTTCTTTTGTTTTTCAAGGTGTTTTATGGTTTCCTGTGGAGTTGTTTCGTTTGGTAAATTATAACGATTGTAAATTTCAATCATAAAATCCTTTAACTTCGATTCCAACCGTGATAGGTACTTATTCGTGCTTTTTTTCCACACAAACGTATATTTGTTGGCATTATACTAATCCCATTTTAAAAACCGTTGAAAACGAGTGAGTAGTTTTTTAAGAAAAACGAATAACGAACGAAGTTTGAAACGATGATTTTAATGTGGGATTAGTATTAGCTTCTATTTTTGTACCGTCCACAAATAAATGCTCATACTTGATTTCGTCAAGTTCTCTTAACTTTTTCACCAACTGATAGAATAAATCTTCAACCACTTCACTTAGATGTTTGCTGCGAAAACGATTCAACGCATCATCATCCGGCGGCAGTTCTTCGCCTAAAAGCCACATATAATTGATGTCTCGGCGGCACGCTTTCGCTACTTTACTGCTTGCAAATTTCCCTTCACTTGCTCCGTAAACTAAAACTTTGAACATGGCACTCGGTGCGGTTTTCGGTTTTCGCCCTCTTCCGGCGTAAGCGTTATACAATTTTGTATAATCTAATTCCTCCATTACTTCGCTCAATAACCGTATTGATTCATCTTCAGGCAGTAAAATATCCAATTCACTGCAAAGTTGTACTTGATAGTTCTTTTGATATTTGCTATAATCTTTTTGGTATATTGTTTGTTTTTTCATGCTTCAATTATACCAAAAACACCGTCGATTTTCAACTTTTCGACGGTGTTTTGTTTCTCTTTTATTTTTTATTTGTGCGGTAGCCCCATCCTCCGGGGTTACGTTACGGGGGATAGCGCAGCAAGCTGCGGGGAATTAAACCCAAAGTGATTAAATTTTTAGCTTTTTTAGCGAAACCCTATTTTTTATGTTTCTGACGATATTCCAGCGGCGTTATCGAATATTTTTTCTTGAACCTCTTGCAAAAATGTGCGGCATCCGAATATCCTACCGCAGTGCATATGTTGTAAACCGTCATGTCGCTGCTTTCGAGATAAAAGCACGCCTTGGAAAGCTTCATATCACTTAAATATTCCGACGGGCTGATGTTCAGCTTGTTTTTGAACAACCGGTAGAATTGTGACCGGCTTACATTGAAATATTTTGCTATATCGTTTACACTTATTTTTTTATCAAAATTATGTTCCATATATTTTACGGCAAGCATTAAAAAGTCTTTATTTTTCATATCCTTTGAAGTGTCGATATGATTTATCAGATGTGAGAATATCAAATACAGGTAACCTATTCTCGCCATTTCAGGCGAAGGAGCAGAGTTGCTTTGACTGCACAAGTCATAAAAATATTTTTTTAACTTCGCATCATCGCCGCACTTAAAAACCGTGCTTTCCGTCAATCCGGATAAATGCAAAAGATGGGATGCGTTGATTCCGTTGAACGCCACCCAGGTATAGACCCAAGGGTCTTCATCGTCGGCGTAATAATATACATAGTCTTTAGGGTTAATTATAAACCCTTGTCCTTCGCTCAGGTGATATTTTTGCTTTTCGAATTCGAACACACCGTGACCTTTTATCACATAATGCATAACATAATACAACTTTTTCCCCAAATAACTGTGACCGGGGGCACAAATTTGCCAGCCGTATTCGCGTACCGACAAAAAATTATCCGGCAGCTCCTCAGGAAGATATTTTATCAGATCATCCATGTTCAATCCTCCCTGTATTATTTCTTTGTATAAAGCTTACCATATATGCAACATATAGTCAATACTATGCAACAAAAACACATTGAAAAAAGAGATCGTAATAGTTAAAATAACAATAGGAAGTTTAAATATTTTTTTATATGCCGTATATTATCGGCGAAAGGATAAGTGTTATTTATGGAAAACTTAAAGAGAATTTTGTCGTTGGTGCTTTGTTTTATACTGTTTGCCGGAATTATTCCGGGCGGCTTCATTTCCTTTACTGCAACAGCATCCGATGATCCGTGGAGTTATGATACACCCTGGCCGGATCTGACGGCAAGAAACACGCTTGTTCCCGGAACGGTCTATTTCACAGGCAATGAATGGACGGGCATCAGGGGCAGCGGCATAAACAACAACAATATTTTCGGAATAAATCGCGAAGATGCGCGCACTTCGGATACCCTGCCATATCAAAGTACACAAGCGGCATATATCGGCGCAAGGGATTATAAAAAAGAAGAATCCGATTATTATAAACTCCTGACAGGAGATGATCCTGCGGATAAATGGGATTTGACGGTGTACAAAAATCTTGCTCTCGCAACCGGCGCCGGAATAACCAATAATTTCTTTCAAACCGACTTTACGGGCGTTGAACAAAATCCTTATACCGGCAAAGGAAGAGTTTCAAACTTTGAGGAAGCCGATTACGGTTGCGGCTGGCGTTCCGTTACGCTTCCGGCAAGCTGGCAAACCCAGGGATTTGATTTCCCTATATATTCCAATTTTGACATACCGTGGATAGGACAGTACGGCAACAGCGATGCTTACCTCCCGCTGGCTCCGACAGAAACCAATCCGGTCGGGTTTTACCGCCGGAATTTTGATGTAGATCCGAGCTGGCTGGAAAACGGAAGAAAAGTATTTATAAATTTCAAAGGCGTAGAATCCGCAATGTATTTATATGTGAACGGAAACCAGGTGGGTTATACCGAAAATTCATTTGACGAGCATGAATTCGATGTCACTCCTTTTATAAACTCCGGCGGAAAAGATAACCTTCTTGCCGTGCGCGTGCATCGCTGGAGTGACGGAAGCTGGCTCGAGAATCAGGACTTTTTACGGCTTTCCGGCATCTTTAGAGATGTCTATTTGTTTTCGACCCCGGCGGTATATATTCGGGATTATTATTTGAAAACCAGTATAAATACAAATTTCAATTATTCAGATTTGGACATAAACGTAGATATAATGAACAATTCCACTTCGCAAATTTCCAACTTTGGAATTGATGTAAAGTTGTTTGATTCCACGGGTAACAATGTAGCCGGAAATATGTATAGAAACGATGTTCCGGAGATCAATTCGGGATCCCAAAACAACATAGAGCTTTTGGGGCGGATTACTAACCCGAAATTATGGTCAGATGAATCGCCGTATTTATATACGATGGTAATGACGCTTTACGATAAAACGACGGGAAGACATTTTCAAAGTATCGCACAGCCGTTTGGTTTCAGGGAAATCCAATTCACGAAAACAATCGTTAACTCAAATTATATCAAACAACCGACAAGCTATGATGTCATAACAGTAAACGGTCAGCCCTTAAAGTTCCGGGGGGTAAACCGCCACGATGTAGACGGTCATAAAGGGCGGTATGTCAGCCGGGAACTAATGGAAGAAGACCTAAAGCTGATGAAGAAAAACAATATTAACGCCCTGCGAACCGCCCACTATCCCAACGACGACTATTTATACTACCTCGCCGATAAATACGGTCTGTTTGTTATGGCGGAAGCAAACATGGAATCTCACTCCATTAGCGCCAATGATATTGCCGGAAGTTTTACACAAGCGTATTTTGATAGGATCCGTGCAAATACCCACGCCAGAAAAAATCGGACATCCGTGGTAATGTGGTCGCTGGGTAATGAAAGCGGCTACAGCGATACTCTGGCAAATAAAATGTTCGAGCGTTCGATTCAAGACATAATCCGCGAAATTGACCCGTCCCGTCCGGTGCATTACGAAAGTATATACGACCGCGGCGGAGTTGATGTTGCAAGTAATATGTATGCCGGCGTTCAGGACGTAATTGAACGTGCCGACAGAGCCGACAATATGCCCTATGTTTTATGCGAGTATAATCACGCTATGGGCAATGCTGTAGGCAACCATCAGGAATATCAGGATGCGTTGGAATCGCGTCCGAATATTATGGGCGGTTTCATTTGGGATTGGGTAGATCAGGGACTGGCGACACCCTTTGAAACGGCAACGATAGATGAAGTTACCGCCGACCTTAGTCCTAATGATTTTAAGATGAACCTTTTTGGCTCTGTTATTGAAACAGGTTCTTCACCCTGGAGCAAGGCTATGACAGGTCATTCGCTTTTCCCCACTCATGTAACGAAAAATAATGCCATTAACAATCTCTTTTCGGGTAACAATCCGTTTACTGTTGAGATGCGGGTCAGACCGATGAGTTCTTCGAGTTGGCAATACCTTTTTTCCAAGGGCGACCATCAGATAGCTTTCCGAAATAACAACGGAATTCTGCAATTTATCGCATATTCAAACGGCAGTTGGATAGAAAACAATTTTACGCTTCCGGCAAACTGGGTGAACAACTGGCATCATATCGCGGCCAGGTTCGATGGTACTAATATGAGCGTATTTGCCAACGGCAGCGCACTTAGCGCATCCGGATCGCTCACGCCTATCACAAACGGATTTTCCTCAAGCAACCACGATTTCGGCATCAATTGCAACACCGAAATAATCAGCCGTAAGGGAAATCATCAAATAGCGATGTTTCGTATCTACAAAAAATTCCTTTCAAACACGGAATTGACCCAACAAGGAAACGCAGATTCCGGCAGCGGAGTTCATCCTATTGCACCGACATCCAATGACGTTTTGATGTGGCTTGATTTTAATAGCGCAACCAACGAGGTTAAATTACCGGATGCCTGGGATTATTATGATGAAATCGGGCGCGAGGATATGACGGGTAAGTTTTACGGTTACGGGGGTAACTGGGGCGATACGATAAATTCCGGTAACTTCTGCGCCAACGGTCTTATTTCCACCGACCGAACCGAACAGCCCGAACTTCAGGAAGTAAAATATGTGTTCCGGCAGCTGCGTTTTTCCGGAAGTGCCGGCGATTTAGCGAACAGAAAAGTAAACATTAAAAACATCATGGCGTTCAATTCGTCGGACGTTTATGATCTTTCATGGGAACTAATCGAAGACGGCGAAGTTGTTGACACAGGGGTTATAAACGACATCGTTGATCCCCTTTCGACAGCGCAGGCAGATGTTCCGTTTAATATTCCCAACCCAGGTAAACCGAGTGCGGAATATTTTTTGAATCTGTACGCGAAATATAAAGAAGATACATTATGGGCAAAAGCCGGGGATGTTGCATCATATGACCAACTCAGGGTAAATGCTTCAACACAAATAAAACCCGGTTTTCATGAAATTTCGTTGCCGAGCGCAACAAGATCCGAATCCGGCAATGTCTTGACGGTTTCCGGCAGTGATTTCAGCGTTAAGTTCAACAAGATCACCGGAATCCTGTATGACTATGTGTATAAATCCGAAACTCTTATGCGGCAAGGTCCGTTCCCCAACTTTACCCGTGCAAGGGTTGATAATGACCGCGGAACCGATCCCGGGTGGGTGAGAGGAAACATTAATATGACCGTAACCGGGTTTAACCACACCATGGATATTCGGAATAAGCGGGTTACCGTTACGGTTACACACAGGTTGACTAACGCTTCCAACAGTACCAACAATACAACGTATGTTATTTATGGTTCGGGGGAAATAGCGGTAAAATCCGAATTAACTCCGACTTCGGGCACAGGGGAAATGTTTAAATATGGTGCGGAACTTACATTGCCGAAAGAATACGGAAACATAAAGTGGTATGGAAACGGACCCTTGGAAACTTTTATTGACCGGAACAGAGGGGCTATGGTCGGAAAGTATGAAACGACAGTGTTCGATTCATTCTTCCCGTTCGCAACTCCGCAAACATCGGGTAACCGCACAGGTACACGCTATTTCGCATTGGAAAGCGAACAGAATCCCACCGGAATTCTGATTGTAGGAGAAACCCCGCTGGAAGCAAGCGCACTTCATTTTAGTGCGGAAGATTTAAATGCGAAAGGGCATCCGTACCAATTACCCGAAACGGATTATACTATATTGAATGTTGACTACATTTCCCGGGGGTTGGGCGGCGAAAGCTGCGGACCGCCGCCACTTAGCCAATACAGATTAAATCCCGGGAATTTCAAATATTCCTACATCATAGTTCCGTATGATAAAGAAACACAGGGCGGCGATTTGATGGAAATTTCAAAATCATGGCGCAATACGGAACCTTTTACAGAAAAATTCCCATTCCCTGTGAATTATATTACACATGAACCAGCGTTAAAAACCGGACAAGGGACAGCAAGGTTTGAAACAGAATCTTTCAATTTAATGTCTTATCAATCGTTTTTCTGGGATGCTCCTACCGGCAAAAAATTCAAGCAATGGAATACTCTGGCGGACGGTTCAGGCGATTCATACGAAACGGGAAATCGGTTTATTATGCCGGATAATGAAGTGAATTTTCACGCAATATGGGTGGATGAAAACGTTGACCTCTTTACTGTTACATACGATGAAAATGGCGGAACGGGTACACTTCCGGTTGAAACCAGAAAAGAAACAGGCGAACTTTTTATAGCAAAACAGAGCGAGCTTACAGCGCCGTCCGAGGAAATGTCGTTTGTCGGTTGGAACACTCAAGCGGACGGAAAAGGAACGTTCTACACCCCCGGCGATGAAATTATCATGGGTACGGAAAACCTGACATTATATGCGCATTGGGTTGCCCCGGTTTCGTTTTACACCGTCACTTATAACCTGAACGGCGGAACGGGAACAGCACCCACCCAAGCAGACCTTGAAGAGGGTGAAAAGTTCGAAATACCGACGTCCGCAGGCATGATCGCGCCTACCGGACAGCAATTCAAAATCTGGAACTCTCTGGCAAACGGAACCGGAGACGATTACGCGCCCGGTGATGAAATCACGATGGGTACGGAAAACCTGACATTATATGCAATCTGGGAGGATGAAGAATTCCATCCGGAAACTTACACTGTCACCTACGATTTGAACAGCGGAACCGGTGTTGTGCCATTGCAGGATGCTCTCGAAAAAAATCAAACCTTTACGGCTGCCGGTATAGCTAATATTATTGCACCGGACGGCAAACAGTTCAAGGAGTGGAACACCGAAAGCGACGGAACCGGAACAGCCTATGCTCCCGGCGATGAAATAACGATGGG
>Ga0099364_10001993_pt1 | contig 32894 bp, 22 predicted proteins | sample TergutTh196P3_FD_73070 | JGI IMG/M metagenome (GOLD analysis project Ga0099364, IMG submission 73070) | Microcerotermes parvus P3 segment gut microbial communities from Pointe-Noire, Republic of the Congo - Th196 P3 | ecosystem: Host-associated > Arthropoda: Insects > Digestive system > Gut ... | reverse complement strand
GCGTAACATTGGGACAGAATGGGCGCGAGTTTGTGAAGCAATTTGCGCCGAAGCCGATTTGGGATCGATGGGAAGAGTTGATTACAACGGTGATTCGGCAGTATTGGGCAGATCGGGAGTGCCGTGCGGCGTAGTTTTTTTGCGTTCTTTGCGGTTAAGTTCTTTTACCGCAAAGGACGCAAAGGGTTTCGCAAAGGAGAAAAACTTGTTCACGGAGTCCAATGACACAGAGCCCGTAAGAGGGTGCGCCGCAGTTTAGGTAGTTTGGGCAAGGTTGGATTGGGGAAATGGGCAGTTTTTGTGGCAAAATGCTACACCACAAGCCCGTGAAAGTGGAAAATTGGGAAGCAACACAGTCATAGACTTCTATTCTTCCTATTTTACCAAACTGTCCCACCAAAATGATTGCCTATTTTGCCTAAATTTCGGCGCACCCTCTAACGTCAGTTGGGGAATCGTTCGGTTGATTTCCTGGCTTACGCCACGGGCTCTGTGAACATGGGAGTAAACAGTATCTTCCTTGCGCCCCTTGTGCATCCTTTGCGTTCTCTGCGGTTAAATCTTTTTTTAACCGCAAAGGGCGCAAAGAATAAGTAAGGAGGTTTAAGTCCCAATGCACTAGGGTACAGGAATCCCAAAACACACGTCCCCTTCGCTCCGTTCAATCCGAACGGAAACAAGCCTGCCCGATTCCAATGGTTGTCCCAAACGCACTTCAAGATAGCGTCCGCAGGTTCCGCCGGTTGCCGATTCGAGAAGGACAGTTGCCTCGCTGCCGACAAGCGATGCCGCAAAGTCCGAACGGAATTGTTCGGCAAGAGCAAGAAGGACAGTTGCACGGCGTTTTTGCTCCGAAGGTGAAACACGATTCGGCAACGTTGCCGCCTCCGTACCTTGCCGAGGACTGAAACGGAATACATGAACTTTGGAAAACCGAAGCCGCTCTACCAATCGGCACGTCTCCTCAAACTGCATCCCTGTTTCACCGGGAAAACCGACAATCACGTCCGTTGTCAGTGCAAGCCGGTCAAACTTCGACAAAATTTCCTCGCAACGCCGGGCAAACGGTTCGGAAAGCCAACGCCGTTTCATCCGGCGAAGTACCGCATCGCTTCCGCTTTGCATCGATAAATGCAAATGCGGACAGATTCGGTCGGGATAACGCAACATTAAATCAACCAACTCATCAGAAACTTCGACCGCTTCGAGGCTTGAAAGCCGGAGCCGGAACTCTTCCGGCAACTCCGCTGCACGGCGGACGAGTTCTACCAGCCGGAGAGTTTGACCATTAAGATCAACGCCGTAATGCCCCAGATGGATACCGGTGAACACGATTTCCCGATAGCCGTTCCGGGCAAGCGTTTGGATTTCCGGCAATATATCCTCGACGGGACGGCTGCGGAGCGTGGGCCGGACTTTCGGAATGATACAGTACGCACACCCAACTTGGCAGCCGTCTTGGATTTTGATAAATGCCCGGTGCCGATTTCCGAAAGAGTCGATACCCTTCGGTAAGTCTGCGATACCCCATTGCCGCAAGAAGTCGGGAATCTGCTGTTTGTCCGTAACAATTTGCGACACACCGCTGATGTGTTGCATTGCGTCGGGACGGTGGGTAACAGCACATCCCATCACAACGACTTCCGCTCCCGGATTTTCACTGACGAGTTTTCGGATTGCCTTCCGGCTTTTGGCTTCGCTCTCTCCGGTTACGGTACAGGTATTGACGACAACAAGATCGGCAACGTCCCCTTCCTTGGCTTCGCAGTAGCCGTGCCGCAGGAGGGCGGTGCGGATAAACTCCGTCTCGTATTGATTAACCTTGCAACCAAGTGTGAAGAGACGAAAAAACATAAGACTCCGTTGAGGGCGATGATTTTTGGAGAGTCTCTAATAATACTCCAAATGATAGATTTTTGTATTCATTCCTGGGTGTATCCTTTGCAGTCAAGCCTTTTTTAACCGCTAAAAAGTTCACAGAACCCTGGAGCGGGAGCTCCGGTGCTACCGCACCGGGCTCTGTTTGTTCTTTGATAATTTTTACCGCCAACCCTGTAACCGCAAAGGATGCGCCAAGAACGCAAAGAAAGGTACACCAAGAGAGGGTTAGCAACACTCACGACGTGAACAAAAAAGCAAAAAGCATTTGTAGAGGTTTCCTTTTACCATTTCGACCCCATACTGGGCGTGGCAGGCCAATAGTGGACGGGAGCAGTCCTTCTGCTATTACCGAAAGCATACGTTAATCCCATCGTAAAAGCAAAATTGTGCTGTGTCTTGGTGTTGCCCGAGGCGAAAATAATGTTGTCGTGCAAATCCATCTGAATGGCAATCCGCTCATTCCACCAATAACGCATCCCCAGCCCCATCGGCATTGTAATAATGTTCGACGTGTTTTCAACGCCGAAAGTATTAACGTAACTTTGCCGTCCTATCCCCAGTCCATACTTGAAATAGGGCCGCCACTTTGCATTGCCGAGGGGATAATAATGGATTGCCGCATCCAGTATGGTGAGTTTGTTTGTCCGTGTGGTCAGCGGCGGCATCGGTTCGTCAGGATACCTCGTTTGCCATGCCTCTTCAAAAAGTTGCCGGGCATAATCGGTATCGCGGATGTCAATCGCGGCAAAGTGTACTCTGCCTTCCAGTCCCCAGTAGTCGTTGAAGTTGTATCCGACCATCAATCCGCCCGTACCGCCGCTTTTTTGGTCAATCATTCGGGAGACCAGTTCGGAGCCGCACATCACACCGACAAAACCGCCGAAATAGTAGGGATGGTCAAGCCAACTTTTCCCCACCAACGGTCTGCCCACCCCTTTGTCGGGCCCCGAAGGAGAATTAAAGGGACTGATCGTTTGCGCACATGCCAGCAAAGTCTCTCCCAGCGGCGAGGAGACCTGGACGGGCACCAAATTGTTGAGCGTCCAATTCGCATCCGCTTGTTGCCTTAATTCGTCTCCATCGTCTCTATCATCCCCTATTTCGCGTGCCTCCCGTTGTTGGAGTGCCATTTCCATGCGTGCCATTTCTTGAAGCATCAGCATCTGGTAGAACTGCTGCTCCTGTGTATGTTGCCCCGCCATGTTACCCATCATCGTGTTACCCATCATCGTGTTACCCATCATCGTGTTACCCATCATGTTGTAGGGGTCAATCTGACCATAGTGATCATACTGGGCATACATCGCGGCATAAGGTTCCATATAGGGATTCATGCCGTACATCATAAACCCTTGGTGCGGTTGCGGGGCGAACTGGGCGAATGGCTGCTGGGCGAATTGTTGCTGAGCGAATGGCTGCTGGGTGAATGGCTGCTGGGCAAGTTGCTGCATTGCCAGTTGATGGAAGTAACTTTGTTCCATTTCCATCGGATACATGCCTTGAAAACCTCCCCCTGAATCAGCCAACAAACCCAGTTGCCCAGGGGGATAGTTCGGAGCGGCGGGAACGGCGGTTCCCCATGGGTCATAGGGATTTCCAAGGATGCCCGAGATATTACTTGGGGGAACACTGGTTGGGGGAACATAGACTTGTCCCGCCGCCGGAAAGGGATCAAACGCTGGTTCCTCGAAAGTAGAGACTTGCCGAATGGTGCCCGATGGCGGGGGAGGCGGCAAAGTTCTTTCTTGGAAGGCGGGAGTTTTTCGGGCAAAATTTTCTGTATTTTTTGCGGCAGGCCGAAATTCGCCAAACTCCCTTTCGGCGGGAATGTGAAGCCCGATGCCGTTTCCAGCATCATAGGCAACACCTATCGGAAGGGAGACACAGAGCAGAAAAAAAACGCACCAAGAGCGGCGTACCATTGCTGATACAAGCACTGTCGCCGGCTTTTTTTCTTTCCGCAAACGGTTCATAGGCAATCCGATAGACGAAAACCCATCGGATTATGCGGATTTTTGGAATTACCGTCAAGAGCAAAATCATGTATTCTCTATATTGCGACATTGCGACCTATTGCGATATTGCGATATTGCGATCTATTGCGAGGAAGACCGCGTGCCGTGCGGAGAGATGCCGATGGGGGTTCCCTTCGGCATGGGGCGTGCGGCGACGGTGTAGCCCTGATTTTGTAAAAACTTCTTCAATTCCTGATATTCTTCAAAGGAGTCGGGATAAACCCAAACCGTTACCGTATAAATATCTCTCTGAAACGCAGCGAGTTTACGGCGAAGTTCCGATTGCGGCGAATCCAATGCTTGCCGAAGCGGTTGCCCCAGCGGTTCAAAGACCGGTACGGCTTCGCCATATTGCAAACCGATGTATGTTTCGTAATGCCCCTCCATCGGCATTTGATGCGTTACCGCCAGAAATTCAAGTTCAAAATTATCGACGGGGCCCACTTTGCCGATATTCGCACCCTGTTGAGCATACCGCCGTTGTTCTTCGCCGATGTGTCTTCTGAACAGCATCGCCAGTTCAGTGAGGGGAACATAGACCACTCGTCCGCCGAGCAAACGGAGGTGAATCTCTTTGGTCTCGACCCTGTGACTCAACGGTGTGGGAACATTTTCCATAACGGTGGCTTTGGGGCGTATTTGCCGTAAATGTTTTTTTGCCTGATCGACTTGTTCCAGTCGGGCATTGGTTTCCATCAGTTGCCGTTGAAATTCGATTTTTTCTTTGAGTGTTTGACTCTTCGTTTCGGCGGCGAGTTCGATCTCTGCACGGGCGGAAACCATCAACTCGAACAGGGCGGCATATTCTCCGCTTTGCAGATAAATCTGTTCTACCACGATTTCCGATTGGAGTTGTAATTCTTCGACATCCGTCCGCAATTTTGCTGCCGTTTCTGCTTTTGTCTGGTACTCTTGGTATTTGGCTTCGAGTTCGGCGAAGAGGGGGGTATTTTCAACATTAGCCGACGAATACTGGGCACGAATGCCTGCCACCATCACGAGAATGATCAGGATTCCGATGATGTTCGAGACGAGGTCAAGAAATGAATCTTGTCCGCCCAGTTCGATTTCGGCACTTTTGCGTTTTCGGAGTTTCATTGCAGGAATTCAGAATACCAGGGGGTTAATTCGGCTAGAATTACCGGTAAAAAGAGAAAAAATGTAAAAAAACTCCCAAAACGTTTTGACACACCCCAATATACTGAAAATGGCATGAAATTGGACATTGCGCCCCTTGCGCATCTTTTGCGTACTTTGCGGTTAAATCCTTTTTTGTACCGCAAAGTACGCAAAGGGTTGCGCAAAGGGCGTAAAGAAAAGCGTCCGTTTTCTACCCGTTTCCAGTATAGTCCCCTACCGCCGTCGGCACCTACTCCAAAGGGAAAAAACCGCTATAATACGTTCGATACTGTTTTTAACATCAACGTACAATCCATGCCCATCGAAAAATCGACCCTGCCCTACAAAATTGCCGACATCAGCCTCGCCGACTGGGGACGAAAAGAAATCCAACTCGCCGAGAACGAAATGCCCGGCTTAATGGCACTGCGAAAAAAATACTCCGCTGCCAAACCCCTCAAAGGAGCAAAAATAGCCGGCTGTCTGCACATGACGATCCAAACGGCTGTGTTGATCGAAACGCTTATCGACCTCGGTGCCGAAGTAACATGGAGCAGTTGCAACAAGTTTTCGACGCAAGACCACGCCGCCGCCGCAATGGCAGTCGCAGGCGTTCCTGTCTATGCCTGGAAAGGGCAAACCGATGCCGAATTCGATTGGTGCATCGAACAAACCGTCATCTTTCCCGACGGCAAACCGCTCAACTTAATTCTCGATGACGGCGGTGACCTGACCGCTTTGCTTCACAAGCCGGAATACGCCGAAATTATGAAAGGCGTAAAAGGACTTTCCGAAGAAACGACGACTGGCGTGCATCGGCTCTGGCAAATGCATGCCAAAGGAGAATTGAAGGTTCCCGCTATCAATGTCAATGACTCTGTAACGAAGAGCAAGTTTGACAATCTTTACGGTTGCCGGGAGTCTTTGGTCGACGGTATTAAGCGGGCGACTGACGTGATGGTCGCCGGAAAGGTTGCCGTCGTTTGCGGTTACGGCGATGTAGGGAAGGGGTGTGCCCAGTCGCTCCGCTTTTATGGTGCAAGAACGATTGTTACAGAAATCGACCCCATCTGTGCGTTGCAGGCGGCGATGGAGGGCTTTCAGGTGATGACAATGGAAGATGCTGTCGCCGTCGGCAACATTTTCGTGACCACCACTGGCTGTTGCGATGTCATTCTTGCCGAACACATGGCGAAGATGAAGAACGATGCGATTGTCTGCAACATCGGGCATTTCGATGTGGAGATTGACGTTCATGGTTTGGAATCGTATCCGGGCGTGAAGAAGGTGCAGATTAAACCGTTGGTTGACCGATACACCTTTCCCTCGGGCAACTCGATCATTCTGTTGGCGGAGGGGCGCTTGGTCAATTTGGGTTGTGCGACGGGACATCCTTCGTTTGTGATGTCGAACTCCTTCACGAACCAAGTGCTGGCACAGATTGCGTTGTGGACGGAGATCGAGAAGTATCCGATAGGCGTGCATTGTTTGCCGAAAATTTTGGACGAAGAGGTCGCCCGATTGCACTTGGAGCAGATCGGCGTGAAGTTGACGACGCTGACGGCGAAGCAGTCGGAGTATCTGAACATACCTATCGAAGGTCCCTACAAGCCGGAGTTGTATCGGTATTAGACGTTTATCAGAAATTCATATACCTTTATTTCGTCGAGCAATCCTTTGCGGTTAAATCCGTTTTTAACCGCAAGGTAAATGAGGTTGGAGTTTTTATCATTCATTGCTGCTGAGGTTGTTTTGTTTGTTGTGAATGAGGTGAAAATGAGGTTGGTGTTTCACAGGTAACACGAACGCTCAATCGTCGTGAGTTGACGGCGTTGTATATAGCAGTTCTCAATGCTATCAAGTATTGTTCGCCGCTTAAGATGTTTTACGAAAAGTTACGTGAGAAGGGCAAGTCGTTCAAGATAGCCATCGTTGCCGTGATGTGAAAATTGATCACGATACTGAATGTCATGGTGAAAGCGAACACTTGCTGGCAAGAGCAAAAAACGAACAGCGAAAGGAACTAAAAAATGAGACATTTATCCCGAAGCCCCCTTGACGGAAACACAGTCGCTACTTGTGTGCCCCCCTGTACAACACTGCCGGAAATTTGGTATAATGGCCTCCCACTGGACTATGACAGATTGTATTACATCAACCCCCCAACTAGGAGATTTTTCCGTGAATAGATTTTCTCGCATTGCTGTTCTTTGCCTCATTGTTTGTTTCCTTCTCTCCCCTGCGCTGGTGTTGGCAGAAGAGACCGCTCTCAGTCCTGAAAATACCACCCTCGATCCTGAAAATGCCATCAAAGTCTCCAAGGCGGCGTATGGTTATCTCGGTATCGGAATCGGTGCCGGATTGGCAGCCGTCGGCGGCGGAATCGCCCTGGGTATACTCGGTTCCAGTGTGGTTGATGCCGCCGCCCGACAGCCCGAAATGAGAGCACAGTTGACCACCATTATGTTCATCGTGGCCGCACTTATCGAGGGACTGGCTCTATTCGCCCTCGTCATTTGTATTTTGTGCCTGTTTATGTAAGGAAAACAAGCAACAAACAGAGCCGTAATCTAGGTTGCGTTCGGGATGCCGTACCGTCTGATGATTGCGTCTCTGCCTCCCCATCCATTTTTCAATCCCGCATCGTTTACCATGCCACGTACCTATTACATTACCGTAGCCCTTGTCGTTTCGTTCTGCACCCTTTTGCCCCAGTGTGTCATGGCGGCGGGCGACGGTAAGGAAACGAGTCTGAACCCGATGGAAATCTCGCTCAGCACGGGAGTCTGGACGCTGATTGTCTTCCTGACGGTTGTCGCAATCCTCTACAAATTTGCTTTCGGCCCCATCGCGAAGGCCTTGGACGAACGGGAGCAGGGCGTTCTCGACAACATCACGGCGGCACAAAAGCAAAATGAAGATGCCCGAGAACTGCTGAAACAGTATCAGGAAAAATTGGATGCGTCCAGGGAGGAAGTGCGTCAGATCATCGAAAAGGCAAAGAAGGATGCAGAGCGTCAGGCGGAAGACATCGTGGTGAAAGCCCGGGAAGCCGCCGTTTTAGAGCGTGATCGGGCAATGAAGGAGATCGAAAGTGCAACAACTTCGGCACTGCGAAGCATTGCGGAGCGGAGTGCGATGCTGGCAACCAACTTGGCGGGTAAAATGATCCGCGCCGAAGTCAAACCGGAACAACACCGCAGTCTCATTGATGCCGCCTTACAGGAATTCACTACGCGGGGATGAATAACCCTGTTTTTTATGCCAGCCCCCATAATAGATGGGAACCTCTAAAAGTCGGTTTTCGCCTCTTATTTTAGGCGGAAATGCTGTAATCCTTTGCTTTGCGTACTTTGCGGTTAGTTTTTTTTTACCGCAAAGGTCGCAAAGGAGTACGCAAGGAGCGCAAAGGAGAACACGTTCACAGAGCCCGTAACGTCAGTTAGGGACACCAACCGAACGTGTCCCTGGCTCTGTGAACGATTCCCTAACTGACGTTACGGGCTCTGTGAACAGTTCCCCCCGGCACAAGTAAGGCAAAAAAAATTGTGCAGCCGACTACAATGTCGCCGGTCTAAAATGCAGCCGGAAAAGATCAAGCACCCGTTTGACGTACAAATCGTCGATAATGCCCGGATGTCCCGCGAACGGGAAGTTCCGCATCTGTAAAATGGATGTTTGCAGATGGGAGTCCTTGGCATTGACCACTGCCGTAAAGGTTTCGTCGCTGCGTGCCCTGTCCGGTCGGCCTTCGGGATAGGCACCAATCAGCAGGAGATAATCAGCATCGAACATTTTTTTGCCGATTTCGATCATCTTGTCAGGAGCGATGGGAGTCCGCGGCGGAGCCACGACACCCCCTAAAAAGCATGTTGCCGATTCGCTTGAACTGCCGAGTGCTTCCGCCAGTAACCCGCGTGTGCCCGCCTCGACGACGGCAATCTTTTTACCTTGCGAGTTTGCAATTCGGCACACGACATCCGCCAATGTGTCATCCCCTTCGCCAAAAATGCGGCTCCCGAGCGTTCCGTAAATCAATGCGGCAACGGGGCCAATCTGCTGTTCACATTCTGCTTCCGTTTCCCCTTCGGCAACGATTCGGAGCGTGATCGTCCCCTGCGTTGCCGTAATGCCGACTTTGGGAATATGTTCACGTGCCGTGATACCGGAGAACATATTTTCGACCTGACTTTCTCCCATCCCAAAGGAGTGTATCGAACGGTCTTTGATGATATGTCTTTTACCGGATAACTGTCCGAGCCATGTCTGAATGGTTTGACGGCCGGAATCATTCCACATTTCGATCATCTCGGCGGGTACGCCGGGAAAAGCCAATAGACGGACAACATCGAATCGCCCTTCGGGAATGGGCAACGCACGCTTCACGGTAAGATCAATACCGGGAGCGGTGCCGTTGGGATTCCGAATTGCCGCGGCTCCTTGCGGTTGAAATACCTGTGAATACGCGTTGGGAGGGATGTCAACACCGCGCCGTTGATAAATTCCTTCAAGATGCCGGAGCGAGGCCGCATCTTCGACGAGCGGCACACCGGCGGCTTCGGCAAACGCCTGCCGGGTAAGATCATCGGCTGTGGGCCCCAGTCCGCCTGTCCAAATGATGAGGTCAACCCGTTGCATCGCAATCCGAAGTACATCGACCATGTCATCAAGTTCATCTTCGACGGCAGTATGGTAACGTACCGTAATGCCGAATCGGGTCAATTCGCGGCTCAACCATTGCGAATTGGTGTCAAGGATTTTTCCACTGGTGATCTCGTCACCGTTGGCGAAAATTTCTGCGTTCATTATTGAGGGTTCAAGAATCTGTGGTTCCCGGAATTCTACCAGATTTTCGGCGGAGAGGGGGATTTCTGTAGGCATCTCTAAAAATCATTTTTTATACTGATTTGTGCCGAAAGCGCAACGTTTTTTCTTTGCACCCAATACGGGCGAATCAACGCAAGAACGTCCGACGGCTTCCAACACGCCCGCTTGATTATCTTTGACTTGAAAAACGTAATCCACCTTGTCTTTCAACACTCTTACAGTGCCGGCGGGAAAAAATTAGCATAGAACAAACAGAGCCCGGTGCGGCAGCACCGGAGCTTCCGCTCCGGGCTCTGAGAACGTTTTATCTGCCGGGGTCTTGTCGCCTTTGATCGACCATTCCATTAACACGGCTTTTATGTTGTGAACGAATACGTTGAGCATCTGCAAGATGTCGCCGTCTTCATCGAGAATCTGTTTGGAAGGCGAATGTGGATGCGATCGTTTTGTCCGGCGAGTAGTCCGATAAAAACCAATGCGAGTATTCCGGCGCAGTGCAGATAGGTTCCGTGTTTGGAGCGTGGATAGGTAATTTGGCTGAACACTTTGGCAAGATGAATAAGATTGTTCTGCATAAAAACCTCCGTGATGAATGCGTATATAATCTTATACGTTTCTCGCGGCGATTTGTAGAGAAAAAAATCTACAAAAAGCAATCTTGCACGTCTGCTGTTTTATACCGTCCACAGCGTGGATGGGTGGGAGTCAAAATTTAGTGGGTGTTTTTCCTTTTCTTTCCGTCCCTTGCGCATCCTTTGCGGTTAAATCTTTCTTTTTTAACCGCAAAGTGTGCAAAGAAGACGCAAAGTTCGCAAAGAAAAAACGTCCCATTTGTCCCCGTGTAAGGCACGACGGTGCAAGGGGTACAATATACAATTTCGTGCCGTTTACAGTCTCAACATCACGCTTTTTCGGCATCTGCCTTAATTTCCCGGAGCAATTTGACAGACTCTTCCGGCGTAACACCGCCATAAGTCTTGTCATCGATGACCAGCACGGGAGCGAGCCCGCAAGCACCGACACAGGAAACCGTTTCGACAGTGAAGAGCATATCGTCGGTGGTATCTTTGGTTTCCGACAATTTCAACTCCTTGTGCATCGCTTCTAAAATCGGCATGGAACCCCTGACGTGACAAGCGGTTCCGTCGCAGAGTTTGCACATGTGTTTTCCTTTGGGAACGAGCGTAAAATGGGCGTAAAATGTCGCGACTCCAAAAACATGTGACGGCGGCAACGCGAGTGAAGTGGCGATGAACGTTAACACCTCTTCCGGCAAATAACGGTAAAAATCCTGTACCTGCTGCAAAATGGGAATCAGGCGGGCAGGGTCACGGCGGTTGGTTTCAAGGATTTCGACGACACGGTCAAACTTTCGCGGCGAATCGGTCATAGAGGGTATAGTGGGAAATTCCAACAAGTGCCATTATCCCCATTCCCCTCGAAATGTCAAGTCGGGAGCAACACGAACACCCCCGCATTTCGTCTCGGGCATGTAAAACTTAGAGGGTATTTTCGCACACAACGTACAGAGCCCATAACAAACAGAGCCCGCAGCGTACAGAGCCCGTAACGTAAGTTAGGAAATCAACCGAACGATCCCCTGGCTTACGCCACGGGCTCTGTAAACGTTGGACCCTGTAAACAGTTCCCGCCAGCACTGTGATATTTCCGCAATTCGGCAGCGAGGTAGAGCGAGCCGGTTATGCAAATCACGTCCTCTGTTTTTGCCATTCGGACACACTCTTCCCAGGCATCTTTACACTCTTCCCAAACGCTGACCAGATTGTCCGGCAGGGCAAACTTTGCCCGTAAGTCCCGCGGCGGGAACCGACGGCTCGATACCGAAGATTGCGTCAAAAAGATATGCTGAAAACAACCCTCTATTTCCGCAAACATTCCCGCAACATCCTTGTCCAGGGAAGTGCCGAAAATCAAAAAAAGCCGACGATTCGGATAGATTTCGCGAACCGTTTGCACCAGTGCCCGAAGGGATGCACGATTGTGTGCCCCATCGAAAATGAACGTCGGCGACTCAGCATCACGGATGATTTCCACACGGAGCGGGAGTGAAGCATTGTGGAGTGCAGTGCGGATTGTTTCGTGATGATTGCTCTTGACCAAAGAGGAAAGCAAGACTGCCGAAATTGCCGCCGCTGCATTCTGTATTTGGTGCTCTCCCGGCATTTTCAGCGAAAGAGCATCCAATGTCCATTCAACCGGAAACTTCGGCGGGCACGCTTCATACTGGAAAACATAGTGCGGCGTGCTTTGCCGAACGAAAAAATGTTCATCCAGTACATAAAGCGGCGAACCGGCTGATTTTGCCGCCTCCCGAATGACCGTGAGCGGTTCGGGATGCTGCACTGCCGTAACCACAGGTACGCCGGGTTTGATAATACCGCTCTTCTCCGCCGCAATGTGAGAAAGCGTCGGCCCCAATTGTGCCATGTGGTCATAACTGATACTGGTGATGATCGAAACATCGGGACGGCACAGGTTGGTTGCATCAAGACGGCCGCCGAGACCGACTTCAAAAACCGCAACATCCGCCCCCTTTCGGGCAAAATAGACAAAGGCCAGCAGAGTCAGTAATTCAAAATAAGTGAGCGATTGAAAGGTGCGGGGTTCGATTTGGTCGTAGAGGGAAAAGAATAGTTTCGCAAATTCATCGGGAGGGCACGGAATACCATCCACCATCAAGCGTTCGGTGAAGCAATAGAGGTGCGGTGACGTGAAGCGTCCGACACGAGAGCCAGCCGTACGGAAGATTGATTCCAGCATGACACATGTTGAGCCTTTTCCTTTGGTACCGGCAACGTGAAGAGTTTGATAGGCGTTTTCGGGATTGCCCAGCGCATCAAGGATTGCCCGCAACGATTCAAGCCGTCCTTCCATATCTTGCGGAGTGAAACTCTGCAAGCGTTCAAGGTTGATCCGGTTATGGAGCAATCGAACGGCATCGTCAAAGGTGCGGTTGGCCATTATACTGAAAACGGGATGCAATTGGACTTTGCGTCCCTTGCGCAACCCTTTGCGTCCTTTGCGGTTAGATATTTTTTAACCGCAAAGGACACAAGGAAGACGCAAAGGACACAAAGAAAAGGAAAAATACCACTACACTTGGACACCCCCGGCGGCAGGTGTCATAATCCGTCCATCTTTAATCTGCACAGACCGGTCGCCGTAGCCGGCAACCTGTTTATCGTGAGTTACAAGCACGATTGTCCGTCCCTGTCGGCCGCAGAGGTTGCGGAGCAGTTGACAGAGATTTTTGCTGTTTTCCGAATCGAGGTTGCCCGTCGGTTCATCGGCAAAGAGCAACGCAGGATTCATCGACAATGCCCGGCCAATCGCGACACGCTGTTGTTCACCGCCGCTGAGCGAGTCGGGACGGTGCCGACGGCGTTCGGTCAGTTCCAAAAAATCAAACAATTCATCAAGTTGCTTACTGGAAACCCTGTTTTTGCCCTCAATCAGCGACGGCAGCAGAATGTTCTCTTCCGCAGTGAGCGTGGGAATCAGATTGAATGCTTGAAACACGACTCCGATATGTTCAAGCCGAAATCGGGTACGTGCGGCATCACTTAATGTGGAGAGATCAACTCCATTGACTTTGACATTCCCGCCAGTCGGTTCGGTCAAACCGGCAAGCAGATGCAGTAGTGTACTTTTGCCGGAGCCGGACGCACCCATCACGGTAACAAATTCGCCGGGAGCCGCGTGGAATGTAACATCATCCAACGCAACAACCCGATGGCGGGCAGTCTGATAAATCTTCGTCAAACCGCTCGTCTCCACAGGAAAGGGAGGAGTATCGTGTCTCATCATATTACGCCGTATTATACTGTAAACGGCATGAAAGGGGACTTTGCGCATCCTTTGCGTACTTTGCGGTTAAATCCTTTTTTAACCGTAAAGGACGCAAGGGACGCAAAGAAAAAACGTCCGTCTTTTACCCGTTTTCAGTATAATTAGAGGTTCCCCTCAATCCTTCGCTTGACGCATCAATTCTTGCACCGCCTCAAACGAAAACGCCGGGCGGTAATCCGGCTCATCCTGAAACCGCGCATGCAGATGCCCCCAATACGACGGATGATATTGGCAATTTATATCTAACCAATTCGTTATCACCAACTTCTCCGCATCGCTTAACTTCAAATCGAGATGCACCTCCGCCAACTTCGCCGCATATCGATTCACCGCTGGATTGTCCAACGTCGTTTGCGTCCGGCCATAAAGCATCGCCGCCAACGGACTCGATAACGCACCCGTCTGATACGGCGGAATATAATGAATGTCATTCATCGCCGCATCCTCGTCCCGATACTTACGAAAACCAAGCAACTGACACTCCGACTTCGCAAGATGAATGAGCGAACGATACGAAACACTAGACGTTTCCACCGGAGTTCCCCGCAAATCAAGTCCCGCCTGCATTTCCACACCGCCGCCATGACAACTAACACAATGCTTGTCCAGTATCGGTTGTATCTGCCGGTCATAATCGAACACCAGTCCCGCCGCCGTTTGCGTGCGCTGCGGACCCGGTATCGAAGCGGAACGCAACATCGCCCTTGGTTGAGAAGCAACATTTTGCGGAGCAATATCCGGCGTTTCATGACAACCGATGCAACTGCGAACCTCGCCCGGATTGTAATTGACATACGTCCGCTCCGTCTGAATCGCATGATAGTTTTCGTCCAACGCCTGAAAATAAATCGCCCTCCCCGCCGGTACAAGAAAATGCGCACTGCCGTCCTCTTCGACTGGCACGACACCATGCTGTACCTTGACGCTCAGCGAACCGTCCCCCACGAAACTGTGAGCGTGCCCCGCATTATCGTATCCGTAAGGCTTGCGTGCCGACCAAGGACGCGGAAGTTGTTCGAGTACCCGAATGTATTTCACTGCGCCGCGTTCGACATTTTCCATACCGACGTAAATATCGGTAACAAGGCATTGGGCGAGTCCCTGTGCGGCAAGTTCTGGATCAGTCGCACCGCCTGCCGGCACCGGCGGACGCTCCCGCGGCACCAACGGATAAGGATGCCAAAGCGACACCGCCGAGTCTTTGAGCAAAAGCGTTTCACGTCCCTGTCCGTCGAGCAGCGAAAGATCGTAACCGGCAGGTTCCGACCATACAAGTCCCTTCGGCTTGTGCGAGACAAGAAACAGTTCTTCGGAAAGCGGATAAGGATTGCGGAAAAGTCTGCCCGGCATGCCCGTCATGTCATGAAACCATTCCCCTTTTTCGTCTCGGAAATGAAAGCCGTTATGATGGAACGCCGCCACATCGTCGGTAACATAACGCATCGAACCGAGACTGCGGATATGCCCTGATGTATCGACCACAATCACAGTACCGACGGCATTGTTCGGACAGCAATGCGACGCACCGAGCATAACGATTTTATTCCGCACGCCCGGTATCTCTCGCGCTTGGATCATCGTTTCAGGATAGGAAATCGTGTTCCCATAAACTTCGGCGGAACCAGAGCCGTCGGGATTCATACTCCACAGTGCTTTGGCGTTGCCCGCCGCTTTATCGACGTACTCCCAGCGGTGATACAAGATACGACCGTCGGACAGAATCGTCGGAGTCGCTTCGCTCAATGCACTGTATGTCAGCGCACGCATTTCGGTGCCGTCGCCGTTCATTCGATAAAGATTTTTGACGGTAAAAGTATCGCCGCTGTCGCACAACACACCGAATTGACACCGCGTCGTTGCAAAAACGATTCCGCCGTCGGGCAGATAGCACGGCTCCATATCGTCGGTGCCGTGATGATAACCTCGCCGATACTTTGCGACGAGTTCGGCTTCGTTCTCTTCGGGAAAGGTTAACTGCCGAAGGTTCGTACCGTCGACGTTGACTTCGTAAATCCGATAACCGTCGTTGGGGGCGGCTTTGAAATCGAAGACAATTTTTTTAGCATCGAAGGAAATATCGAACCAGCCGACTACGCCGGTTTGTGTGAGTTCAGGAACGATCTCGCTCACCTTGCCGGTTCGCAGATCGAGGACGCAGAGTCCTCCGCCGGGCATCCATCGGCTATTGACGTATTCGGTGTAAATGTGGTCTGCCGTGTAGGTTAATCGGCGGATGAAAACAAGTTCCGTGATGCCTTGCTCGATCAACTGTTTTGCGGCATCGGCATTGAATTGGAATGTCGTTTGGTCAACTGGCGGAACACTCGGCACGGGCGGCGCAGGTACGGGTTGCGGATAATTCCGTGTGTATTCTTCGACGCTGGGATATTCCGTCGGCGTATTGCGCACTTGAAAGACGACGGTGCCGCGTTGCGAGGCGGTATCGAGTCCGACTTTGGTTTCAAAGCGGACGTACTTTTTGTCTAATTTGAAATGCAGGATTGACGGTGCGTGTGCCCAGTATCCGAATTTCATGGCTTCGCCTGCAATGGTAAGCGGTCGGTCTTGATGATTTTTATCGGTGAGTAGATTTCCCCAGCCGACTTTTGCGCTGACTGGCGTGAGGGTGGTGAGTTTTACGGCATTGCCTTCGGCATCGTAGAGGGTTGGTTCTCCCCAGACGGCTTGGTCGTAATCGTAGGAGTCTCCGCCGTAGGTGGCGATCAGATAGAGGTCGTCGGCTCCGCTTACGTTGACGTTGAGCGGTATTGGTTTATCGCCGGACTTGAGCAGTTTTGTTTCTGCTGGTTCGAAGGCGGCGGCGCTGCCGGCGAGCAGGAAGAGGAACAGCGTGGTTATCGATGTGCGTCTCATGCTTTCATAGTAAATGCCGGTTGGCGGTTTGTCAAGCATGCGCGAGTGCTGACCTGTAAGTTAGTGTTCTCAAAACGGACTTGATACAAAACGGAAAAATTGCTAACATTTCACGTCATATCCGCTCATGCGAAAAACCGTAGAAACAATGTTTTCGGCAACGCTTCCTTTTTATCAGGGACCTATAGACTTGCTGCTCCACTTGGTGCGCAAGTACGAATTGGACGTTTTGGACATTCCGATTGCAACAATACTTGAACAATATGTTGAATACTTGTCCGTTTTACAGCAAATCAATGTAAACAATATCGGCGATTTTCTTGCACTGGCATCTTTGCTGATCGAGATGAAATCTTTCAAATCACTGCCCGGCGAAGAAGAGGCGGAACTAGAAATTGAAATACCGAAACAAGAACTGGTCAAACAACTTTTGGAATACAAACAATACTGCGATGCCGCACGGATACTCCAAAAAAGGAGTGAAAACTGGCAGCTCCGCTTTCCTCGGTTTGACGACGATCTGCCGCAGCGTTCGCGTAATCTTTTCGATGAACCTATCCAAAAAATCCCCCTCTGGGATTTAGTCCGTGCATTCGGCAAAGTCTTGCGTGAGTGTTTGCCGCAAGCCAAACACGATGTTATCTACGATGACACGCCGATTACAACGCACATGAACCGCATCCATCATCGGCTAAAGATCGAAAAAAGAGTTGCTTTTCGGCAGTTGTTCGTTCCTGGTCAACATAAATCAACTTTGGTGGGAATTTTCTTGGCTTCGTTAGAACTCGTCCGACATGAACACGCCAATGTTTATCAAGATTATAATTTTGGCGAAATTGAGCTGGCATACCGTCAGAGTTCCAAACCGCTTGACTTCTCCTCGCTAGGAAACATTGTGTAACTTGAAAGAATCGGTAGAAATGGGACACCTTGCGAGAGTGTAGCAACTAGGTAGCCGCCCTTTGTTGCAACGTGGTGCAATTTAGCAGGTTACATCACTTCTCCGTGTAATTGTTACAATTCTCACAAAGGCACAAAGGAAAGTCTGGTAATTCCAAATTCTCCGTGCACTTCGTGCCTTTGTGCGAGGGAAAATAGCAACTTTCTTGATACAGACACCGTTTTCGGTATTTTTCCAAAATTTCTGTATAATGGTGTCGCAATTTGGTGAGTTTTTACCATAAACCCTATTGACAGGGACGTTTTTCACAGGAAGGATACATCACTCACTAATTAGGAGGTACAATTATGAAAAACATTACGTACAAAAACATGATTCGCCCGGTGGCAGGCGTACTGGTGCTGGCAGTTTGCGTTTCGGCTCTTTCCGTTCCGGCGCCGGCACAAAGAGCGGTCGTCCGCCATCCGGGGGTTCCCTATCACCATCATCATTATCGTCCGCCCTATCATCACCACCATTCTAGCGACTTTAACACAGCAATGGCGGTCATCGGTACAGTAGGTGCTGTTGCCGCCATCGCCAACGCCCGGCACAACAGCTACTATTACAATCCCTATCCTGCCCCCTATCCTGTCGTCGTGACTCCGCGACCGACGGTAGTCGTCACTCAACCGAACCCCGTGGTGGTGCAACGCCCCGTCGTCGTTGAAAGACAAGTCATCGTAGAACGGCAAACTCCTGTGTCGGTTAGGCAAGAAGGCGCCTACTCGCCGAAATTAGGTGCGTGGTTCCGCATCGAAAACATGCAGTTGCCCGGATACAATTTCACGGCGGCTCGGCTTGTGACTGATCCGATGCCTCATTCGCCGCTTTTCCTTGCCGGCTTGCGAAAGGGGGATGTTATTACGCGTCTGAACGACATTCCTACCGACACATTAGAGGAGCTGGAACGTCACTCGGGAAACACCCTAATGCGGTACATCAAAACAGGTACGACAAAGGTACAGCTTGCCAACATTCACATTCCGGCAGGCACCGATACGCGAAACAGTGTTTATAATGCTCCGTAGGGTTGTGCAGTATTAACTATTCCACTTGAACTTGTCTCTTCGTCATTCCTGCGTAGGGGGATATACATAACGCAACCAATTCGCCATAACTTCCGGTGTTGTAAACGGTTACGACTTATACCTCGCCGGAAGTTTCCTATCATTGTACACCAAACCATCTCTTTGTCAAGCATGACGTATCGTCTTCCGTACAGGGACTTATGGCGAATCGTAAGATTCTTCTAAATTATACTCAAATTGCTCCCTTTTGCACAATTTCATATACACATGTTTTCTGTTAACTTTGTGGTATACTTTTATTAAAATATTTTCTGATAGTTTCGTACTTTGTGGGGCTTGAAATTGCGTATTTTGTTGGTGTCATGGTAGAACAAAGACCATAATGTTCTTTGTTTTTCGCGAACAAGGAAGGACATCATGGTCAAGGAAGACACAAAAAACCGCGCTCCCAAACGCGTTCGCTCCGAATGGCTCGAACCCCGCTACGCCGAGAGTCCCGAACTCTTTCCGCCTGGATTCGACGAATACTATGAGATGGCAGGACATTACACTTCCAAACGGCAAAACATCAAAATCCGACGCATCACTCTGGCTGCGGATTAGGGATCGGGCGAAGAAATTGAAGGGGCAATTTTTCGAGGTCGGCAAGCGAGTCTGGGAAGTGTATGATTCTGAAACGCGCATGATTATGAGTCAGCGGATTCGTCGTTTGCGTGATTAGAAATTTTTTACACACCCCAAAAGTTCAAAAGTTCCTAATTCCGCCTACCCCCCTTGACGGAAACACAATTGCTTTGCGGTAAAATCTTTTTTACCGCAAAGGACGCAAGGGACGCAAAGAAAAAACAACTTCGGCTCCTGTTTGATGTCTATTACTTTCCGTCGGAAGCCTTGCCATACATTTGTGTGAAAAAATATAAAACCAATTTTTTTCCCGATTACAGTATATCCTCAATGTACCGTTTTGTTATTTTGCACCATCAAACACAGACGAAAGACCACTGGGACGTAATGCTGGAAACGGACTCAGCATTGACGACGTGGTCGATTCCGCCGCAGTGTCTGTCGGGTTCGTCTTTCGTTTGTCAGGCAACGCCCTTACCGGCACATCGAAAGATATATCTCGATTACGAAGGAGAGGTTGCCGGCAACCGGGGGACGGTCAGCAGAATCGATACCGGAAATTATGAACCAGAATCGTTTAATACGTTTTTACTTCATGGCAAAAGATTTCTTGGAAAATTGACGTTGGAAAACGATAAAATGAGATTTGACGCAACAGTAGCAATGACTCCTCGATCGTGATATTTCATAACCGAAATTTAAACGAGTCTGCACGCCCCACAGGCGTGGCGGCTAACCATCACTTCTCAAAATGCTTCTACTGCCCTCTTGCCAAGTCTCGCCCCAATAGGGTACAATGTGAGTACTTCCATTTCGGAAACCGCTGTGAGGACAGTTTGACGCCCCTGAGAAAAGGTACAGGTTAAACCATGAACGAAACCAAAAAATACAGCGTACTCATCGTCGACGACGAAAGTTCGAATCTCATCGCCCTAACGAATATCTTGAGTTCGGCATACACAGTCCGAGCCGCAAACAACGGACGAGATGCCCTACAAACCGCAGAAAAATACTCGCCCGACATCATTTTGCTCGACGTCGTCATGCCGGAAATGGACGGATACGCCGTCATCACCGAACTGAAAAAATCCGAAAAAACCAGAGATATTCCCGTCATCTTCCTGACAGCAATGACCGACCCCGAAAACGAAGCCAAAGGATTCGAACTCGGCGCAGTAGATTACATATTCAAACCATGCTCCCCTGAACTCCTTTTAAACCGTATCGAACTACAGTTGCGGTTAATAAACTGTGAAAACGCACTAGAAAGCATGGCTGCCGGTGAAACACAGATTCCATGCAAACGGGAGTCAGGAACAGAAACAGATTCAGAACCCTGTATGTGTCCCGCCTGCCTCATAAGCAGAATGAGAGACGGAACTAAAAAGAGCAGTGTACTCATCGTCGATGACGACCATTCAAATATCATCGCGATCACCAGTATTCTAAACCCGTATTACCACGTCCGCGCTGCCATCAATGGACACGATGCCATAGCGACGGCGGAGAAATATCATCCCGATATCATTCTGCTCGACATCGTGATGCCGAAAATGGACGGATATGCCGTCATCTCCGAATTGAAGAAATCGGAAAAAACCAAGGATATTCCCGTCATATTTCTGACCGCAATGGCGAATCCCGAAAACGAGGCAAGGGGATTCAAACTCGGTGCGGCGGACTACATATTCAAGCCGTCCTCCCGGGAACTTATATCGAAATGCGTGGAATTGCATTTGCGGCTAAAACGGTACGGCAGCGGGCTGGAAAAAACGATCGTCGAAACTACTTCGATGCTCCATACGGTTATCGATTCGATACCAGACTTGGTTTTTTACAAAGATTTGGATCTGAATTACGTGCTGTGCAACGAATCTCTCCATAACTATTTCGCCCTTAGCAAGGAAGAAATTATCGGAAAAACATACGCAGAGATACACAAACTTCCCAACGAATTGGAGGAGACCGTCAAGAGTACTGACAGGGACGTTATCAACAAAAGGCAAAAGGCAATCTATGAAGACTGGCTGCAATCTTACAGCGGTACTCAACGGCTTTTTGAAGTCGTTAAGGTGCCGCTGATCCGGGGCGGCGAAGTAATAGGAATTCTCGGCATCGCACGCGACATTACCGAACGCAAAGCGATGGAGGAATATGCCAAAGCCGCTAACGTGGCAAAATCGAATTTTCTCGCGACCATGAGTCACGAAATCAGGACACCCATGAACAGTGTCTTGGGATTTGCAGAACTTGCTCTGGACAGTAATAACTTCTCGCAGGTCAAAGGTTACGTGAGCAAAATCGCCAACGGTACAAAGTGGCTCTTGAATATTGTTAACGATATTTTGGACATATCGAAGATAGAGTCTGGGAAGATGGAATTGGAAAGCACCCCCTTTGATTTGCGTGACGTTCTTTCACGTTGCCAATCGGTGATGTTGCCAAGCATCACCGACAAGAACCTTATTTTGAGTGTTTATGCGGAGCCTCCTGCCAATAAAAAACTGGTCGGCGATTCGCTGCGGCTTTATCAGGTCATCATGAACCTTATCTCTAATGCCGTCAAATTCACCAGCACCGGAACTATCAAACTTTCGGCGCTGGTCAAAAGTTCTGATGAAAAAAGCACCACAATCTATTTTGAGGTCAAAGACACCGGCATAGGTATGTCTCCCGAACAAATAGCAAAGATATTCGAACCGTTTATACAGGTGGATTCCAGTACGACCCGCAATTACGGCGGTACGGGACTTGGACTGGCTATCACTAAAAGTATCGTGGAGTTAATGGGCGGAAAACTCATGGTCGAAAGTGCGCCCAACGTCGGCAGTACATTCAGTTTTGAAATCGAATTCGAGACGATAGACGCTCCCGATGACGCAAACGGCTACCAAAAAAGCTTTCTGATGGACAAGCCCCGATTCGATGCGTTGATTCTAGTCTGCGATGACAACAATATGAATCAGCAGGTCATGTGTGAGCATCTCGCCAATGTTGGAATCAAAACAATTACGGCGAATAATGGTAAGATAGCCGTGGAACGAGTCCAAGAGCGAATCCAAAAAGGGGAGAAACCTTTTGACTTGATTTTTATGGACATATTTATGCCCGTGATGGACGGCATCGAAGCCGCGAAGAGAATAACGGCATTAGATACAGAAACTCCTATCGTGGTGGTAACGGCAAATATCATGCACAGCGAACTTGAAAAATACAGGAAATACGGCATGTCCGAGTGTTTGGGCAAACCCTTCACGTCGCTGGAGTTGTGGTTCACACTGTTAAAGTATCTCGCGCCGGTTGACTACGAACAATCGGCATCAGGCGAGAGGTATTTTGAGGATGCGCTGCAAAAGAAGTTGCAAATTAGTTTTGTCAAAAACCATCAGGACACGTACAAAAAAATATCCGCTGCGATTGCGGCTGACGATAGGAAACTTGCGCACAGGCTGGTACACTCCTTAAAAGGGAATGCGGGGCAGATGGGCAAGACCGGACTGCAGCAAGCCGCCGAATCCGTAGAATTTTTGATTCAAGGGGGAACACCGATTTCGGAAAATGGTCTGAGCCTTTTCAAAACAGAGTTGGAGTCGGTTCTCGAAGAGTTGGAACCGCTGCTCGATGAGCCGTGTGAAGCGATTCAACCGATGGATGCCGAACAGACGCTGGCTTTGTTCGAGAAACTGGAACCGATGCTGGCGAATATTAACCCTGAATGTGTGAATCTACTCGACGATATTCGTGCCGTACCGGGAACAGAGGAACTTGCGAGGCAGATCGAAGATTACGACTTTGAATCGGCGGCGCAAACGCTTGCGGAATTGAAACGACGTTTCAACACGAACACAGAGCCGCAATCGTAAGATTGCGCGATGGCAATAGCGCAATCTTACGATTGCGGCTCTGTTAACGTTTTAAAAAAAAACTTATAACCATGAGCGACACCAAAAACGAATCGAAACTGTCCACGCAGGAAATCGAAGGACTCAAGCGGGAACTAACCGCCGCCAGAGAGCAGTTGCGTGCCAATGAGTACGAAATCATTAAATACAAACTTTCCAATAACGTCTTGAGCATCGCACTCTGGGATATGGACGTATTGGACGCTGACCCCGTCAATCCGAAAAACAGAATTGTCTATTCGGCGGAATTTCGGCAAATGCTGGGTTTTACCGATGAACAGGATTTCCCGAACATCCTCTCAAGTTGGAGCAACCGGCTCCATCCTGAAGATCAAAAGAGAACCGTCGATGCCTTCGAGGCACACATCTCCGACCGCACCGGAAAAACTCCCTTCGATGTTGAATACCGCTTGCTCATGAAAGACGGCAAAGAATACCGGTATTTTCACGCACTGGGAACCACTGTGAGAGACAATGCGGGTACTCCGCTCAAGGTTGCCGGTGCGTTGCTGGACATCACCAAACGTAAACAACAAGAAATCCAAATCATGACAGCAAACGAATCGGAACTCCGCACACAGGAATTCATTTCGAAGTTTTCGGTGCCGTTCACTCAGCCGTATGAGTTCGACAAACTCATTAACAACGCCCTTTACGCGTTGCGGAACTTTACGGGAACGGACAGAGCGGTTATTTTGGAGTTCCAGCCGGACGGTTCACTGCGCTGCACCCACGAAAACATAAAAAACGAACAAACGCCGAGTGTGCTGAGGCGGGTGCTCGCCTACAAAGAAAAGAGAGCCATTTTCGAAGAAGCGGAGAGGACAGGATGTTTCTACGAAAAAGAAGCGGCAAAGTATTTCGCCGAACATCCCGTTACGAATTTGGGGGAAAAAAGTTTTTGCTATATTCCGTTGACCATCGGCGGAAACAGGGCGGGATACCTTGTCTTCTTCACGATGTTTGAGGAAGCGAACTGGGCGGAAGGAGAATTCCGACTGGCAACGATGGCAGGCTCAATCATTGCCGGTGCCTATTCCCGAAAGATGAGCGACGACATCATGTTCGCCGCGAAGGAGTCGGAACTTCGTACACAGAAATTCATTACAAGGTTTTCGGTGCCGTTTACACAGTCCTATGAGTTCGACGAACTCATTAACAACGCTCTTTTTGAATTGCGGGACTTTACGGGGACGGACAGAGCGATCATTCTGGAATTTCAGCCGGACGGTTCGCTGTGTTGCACCCATGAAAGCGTCATAAACGAAGACACGCCAAGCGTACTCGGACGTTCGCTATTGTACGCAAATAAAAAGCCGATCCTCGACGAGGCAGAAAAGACAGGATGTTTCTACGAAAAAGAAGCGGCAGAGTATTTTGCGAAGTATCCCGCCACTGATTTGGGAGAAAAAAGTTTTTGTTACATTCCATTGACCATCGGCGGCATCAGAGCGGGATACCTCGTGTTCTTCACGATGTTTGAGGAAGCGAACTGGGCGGAAGGAGAATTCCGGCTGACGACAATGGCAGGTTCGATCATTGCCGGTGCGTATTCCCGAAAGATGAGCGAAGACATTATGTTTGCGGCAACGGAATCGGAACTTCGCACACAGGAATTCATCTCGAAATTTTCGGTGCCGTTTACGCAGCCATATGATTTCGACGAACTTATTAACAACGCTCTTTTTGAATTGCGGGACTTTACGGGAACGGACAGGGCGATCATTTTAGAGTTCCAGCCGGACGGTTCGCTTCGTTGTACTCACGAAAATGTTGCCAATAAAGAAACGCCGAGCGTGTTTGGGTACTTGATGTCCTACAACGAAAACAGACCTATTTTTGAAGAGTCGGAGAAGACGGGATGCTTTTACGAAAAAGACGCAGAACAGTTTTTCGTTGAACATTCTGCCAAAGGTTTGGGGGAAAAGAGTTTTTGCTGCATTCCGCTGACCATCGGCGGCAACAGGGCGGGCTATCTCGTGTTTTTCACAATGTTTGAACAGGCAAACTGGGCGGAAGGGGAATTCCGGCTGGCGACGATGGCGGGTTCAATTATTGCCGGTGCGTATTCCCGAAAAAAGAGCGAAGATGTAATGTTTACAACGCAGGAAGCAGAACTTCGCACACAGGAGTTTATCTCGAAGTTTTCGGTGCCATTTACACAGCCGTATGACTTCGACGAACTTATTAACAATGCGCTGTTTGAGTTGCGTAGTTTTACGAGAACAGATAGGGCGGTTATTTTCGAGGTCCAATCGGACGGTTCCTTGGTCTGTACTCATGAAAGTCTCATTACTAAAGACACGCCGGGGCTTCTCGGTCGTCTGCACAGCAGCAAAAATTGTCAAATAATTCTTGACGAAGCAGAAAAGACTGGATGTTACTATGAAAAAGAAGCGAGGAAAATTTTCGCTAAACATCCTGAAGCAGACCTAGGAGAGAAGAGTTTTTGCTGTATTCCTCTGACCATCGGCGGTATCCGGGCGGGTTATCTCGTCTTCTTCACGATATTTGAGGAAGCGAACTGGGCGGAAGGGGAGTTCCGGCTGGCGACGATGGCGGGGTCGATCATTGCCGGTGCGTACTCCCGAAAAATGAGCGAAGATGTCATGTTTGCGACGAAAGAATCGGAACTCCGCACGCAAAAGTTCATTTCAAGGTTTTCGGTGCCGTTCACGCAACCGTATGAATTCAATGAACTGATCAACAATGCGCTGTTCGAGTTACGGGACTTCACGGGAACGGATCGGGCGATCATTCTGGAGTTTCAACCGGACGGTTCCCTGCGCTGCACCCATGAAAGCGTCATCCACGAAGACACGCCGAAAGTATTTGGACGTTCGCTGTTGTACGAAGATGTCAAGCCGATTCTCGACGAGGCGGAGAAAACAGGGTGCTTTTACGAAAAAGAAGCGGCAAAGTATTTCGCCCGGCATCCCGCTGCGAATTTAGGGGAAAAGAGTTTTTGTTACATTCCGCTGATGGTCGAAGGGGAGCGGGCGGGCTACCTCGTGTTCTTCACAATGTTTGAGCAAGCAAACTGGGCGGAGGGAGAGTTCCGCTTGGTAACAATGGCAGGTTCGATCATCGTCGGTGCGTTCTCGATTCGTAAAACTGACGAATTGAAGGAAGCGGCATTAAAAGCGCAACAAGAAAGCGAGGCGAAGAGTAATTTCCTTTCTGTGATGAGTCACGAAATACGGACACCGATGAACAGCATTATGGGCTTTGCAGAACTGGCGATGGACAGCAACGAACTTCCAACGCAAGTGAAGGATTATCTGATAAAAATAAAGGACAATACGCAATGGCTTCTGCGGATCATCAACGATGTTCTCGACATCTCAAAAATCGAATCCGGCAAAATGGAAATGGAGCATATCCCCTTTGGCTTGCATGATGTCATCTCACGTTGCCAATCCGTCGCTCTGCCGGACGTTAAAGAAAAAGGACTCGACCTGAGAGTCTATGCGGAACCGCTGTCCGGCAGAAAATTGCTGGGAGACCCCATCAGGCTCTATCAGGCTCTTTTGAACCTGTTTTCCAATGCTATAAAATTTACGAAGACGGGAGTGATCAAACTTTCAGCGTTGATCAGAAGTTCGGATGAAAACAATGCAGTGGTCTATTTTGAGGTCAAAGATACCGGTATCGGTATGACCCCTGGACAGATCGCAAAAATCTATGACCCCTTCATTCAAGCGGACTCCAGTACGACCCGAAATTACGGCGGTACAGGCTTGGGACTCTCGATAACGAAAAATATCGTGGAACTTATGGGAGGACAACTCACAGTGGACAGTTCCCCCGGTATCGGCAGTGTCTTCAGTTTTGAGATAATGTTCGAGACCATAGCCGTATCGGATGATGAGCCGGACCGAATAAAACTTGATGCGATTGAAAAACCGTTTTTCGACGGACTGATTCTGGTCTGCGACGATAATTTTATGAATCAGCAGGTCATGTGCGGTCATCTTTCGAGCGTGGGATTGCGGACGGTCGTTGCCGATAATGGACAAGATGCCGTGGACAAGGTCGAGGCACGTATACAAAACAACGAAAAGCCTTTCGACTTGATTTTGATGGACATTTTCATGCCGGTGTTGGACGGTATTGAAGCCGCAAAATTAATCACGAAGTTAAATACGGGGGCTCCGATCATTGCTGTAACGGCGAACATTATGACCAGTGAAATTGCAAAATACAAAAAACATGGAATGTCCGAACATTTGGGAAAGCCGTTTACGTCGCAGGAGTTATGGCGCACTCTGTTAAAGTTTTTAACGCCGGTCAGTACGTCCATCGTCAATGAAGACGAACAAGAACAAAGCAAAATTGAGATGCTGCGGCAACTACAGACTAATTTCGTGATGAAAAATCAAACGAAATATGAAGAGATCACGGAAGCGATTGCGGCGGGAAACAAAGAACTCGCACACAGACTCGTGCACACATTGAAGAGCAATGCGGGCTTTATCGGCAAAGCCGGGTTGCAGAGTGTTGCGGCGGAAATCGAGGCTTTGCTCATAGAAGGAGTCCTAAACATCCCCGAGAAAAAAATGGCTCTTCTGGAAACCGAACTGGCATCGGTTCTTGAAGAACTGAAACCGCTTCTGCTTGAGGAACTCGCGGCGAGGGAAAACACGCCTGAACTAAGTGCCGAGCAAATATCAGTGCTGCTTGCAGATTTAGAGATCCTGCTCGATGATAGGAATCCAGATTGTATGCATTATCTTGCGGACATCCGTGCGGTACCGGGAGCAGAGGAACTTGCACGACACATTGAAGTCTTTGACTTTGAGTCTGCGGTCTGCACACTTGCCGGACTCAAAGAGAAATGGGAAGGTGATCATCCCAAAGATAAGGGATGAGTTGATCAACATTGTACCGGAAGGTAAAGCAGGTTGTTGAACCGTATGGACAAGGACAATCAAAATAATAAAGAAAAAAAGGGACAAAACATGAACAAGGTCAAAAACAGCGTACTCATTGTGGATGATGAAAATTCCAACATCATGGTACTCGCACGCATCTTGGATTCTGAATATATCGTTCGCGCAGCAAAAGACGGACAGACGGCTATTGAAGCGGCAGAAACACACCTGCCTGATGTTATTCTGCTCGATATTCTTATGCCCGACATGGATGGGTATGCCGTCCTCGCAACGTTGAAAAACTCCGAAAAAACGAAAAACATTCCTGTTATTTTCGTTACAGGGCTTAACGATGCAGTGAACGAAGAGAGAGGATTGTCATTGGGTGCCTTGGATTACATTACCAAGCCGTTTTCTCCGGCGATTGTCAAACTCAGGGTGCAGAACCAAGTAAGGGCGATCAATCAAACGCGGCTGATCATTGAAAAAGAACTTGCCGAAAAGAGTAACCGCACCAAAATCGACTTTCTCTTGCGTATGAGCCACGAGATGTTGACTCCAGTGAGTACCATTATGGGTATAACGCATATTCTTAAGAGAGCCGAAACGTCCAAAAAAACACAAGAATATCTTGACGAAATTGAGACGGCATCCCGTAGTTTGCGGGTACTTATCCACAATTTGCTCGATACTTCAGGAAAAGAGGACGGTGCCTTTCTACTCGCTTCCTCCGTTTTTTCTTTCAACACGATGTTGCAGCATGTATTGAGAGGAATAACCCGCAACGCGGCAAAAAAACACCAAACGCTTACCACTGATGTCGCTCCGACCATACCGGAGCGGCTTCTAGGCGACAGTAAACTTCTTGCACAAGTGATAACAAATTTGCTGGCAAATGCGGTCAAATTCACTCCCGAACATGGTAAAGTGCATTTGGCGGTCCGTGTACGAGATGAAGAGAGTGAAACGATCACGCTTCAGATTGAAATCACCGACAGCGGCATAGGCATGTCGAAAGAACAGCAAAGTGAGATTTTCAACATTTTTAAGCAGGCGGATGAAAGTCTGACTCGAAAATACGAAGGCATCGGGCTGGGGTTGTCCATTGCCAAACGCATCATTGAAATGATGGACGGTGAAATATGGGTCGATTCTGAACTTGATAAAGGTTCGAAGTTTACATTTACCTGCAAGATGCACAAAAAATAACAGTGCTAACCACCGGCACCGCTCCCGACATACTCCTGTAACTGTGAAAACTTCCCGGTTTTTCGCTAAAAATGGGAAAAACCACCGTGTGTAGTGTATGTCCTGAAGGTTATGGAACAGGTCTGTTATAAAGAGTCATGTCCAATTGTCGAAAACAAAAAATGTTTGATGGCTGAGCATGATGGAATTCGATAAGATAAACATTGATATGAGGTTATTAAAGAGTACTTCGGTGTGGATGTTTTTTTGTGTTGCTATTTGTTGCATCTGTTTTGGTACTGCGCTCTGCCTGAAAAATCACCATGTCACAGTATTGAAAAAAGCCAGGATGGATGAATTAGAATTTTCTCTCGAATTTGGCATTGGCAGTGCAATTTTTAGTCTCGAACGCTCTAAATGCGATTCTACACGCGACGACAACTGGATGTTACATGAGTTTGTCAATGAAATAAAACTGCTTGACCATTACAAACAAATGAGACATATATTGAGCCATTTTGATGATACCGCCCTGATTCCACCACTGTTACTCAGTGTTCTGGCTTTTCAATATGAGGAAATTGACGGAATAATTTGTCTGCACGTTACCTATGTTGAAGAAGGGCTTCTTACAGATGGGCTGAGGATAAATTTTCTGGACAACAGTGTTTTCGTAAAAGATGCCCGACTCTATTTAGCATCTCAGCGACATAAAACACAACCTTTGTCTTTGAAAGAAATCCTCCATGCTGATTTTGGATATACACGTAGTGTGGCTTTTTTTCTCTACACCGAGGGTCAAAAGGATAAAATTAGGGAATTTCTCTATCCATATATGCGAGAATATATGCAAGAAATCGGTCTGGATTGGCAAGATTGGTACATTGCTAAAATCAGTGACGAGAACATGGAGGAAATTCTGCATTCTCGTGTCAGTGCCGATTTAGTTTTATCCAATGGGACGCACTCAAACTCCGAATTATTAAAATTGTTCCTCAATAGATTACCAATTCCTGAACGCGTGAGATGCGGTACGGATACAATCGGACGGAAAGCGTTCTAGCATGCCCATTGCTTGTCCTTTTCGGAGAATTTCTTTCGATTTCCTACCCCTGCTTTATATTTTCGGATTCCATTGATCGGGCATCGGTCGTCAAAACAAAACGACCTCTCCCGACGGTACGATCACAAAAGTCAATTTCGACCGTAAAGGCAACGCCGTCAAAACATGGATCGGTACGACCAGCGTAGCCAAGCCGCCGATTTCGGGGCACCGCAATCGGCATTTCTCAAAATCAATCTGACGCGGCGTGAGTAACGATAATTCCGTTGACCGCAAGCCTGTGCCAATCAATAATTTGTAAATCAAGACTCGCTCTTCGGGGCATCTGACTTTTTTGATGATGCCGTTTGCCGCCGCTGTTAAAAGACGCTCAATTTCCTCTTTGGTCATGGCACGGCGAAGTTTGCGGCGATCAAGTTCCGTGTTCAAATGCCGAATGCTCCTGATGGGATTGATGAATAAAATGTCCGTGTCCACAAGATACTGCACAAAACACCTGACTGCCGATAAATAGGAATTGATCGTGCCAGCCGCCCGGTTTTTAGGCATCTGCCGAACGTGAAAACCGGCATCGTAAAACTATACAAACCTGTCTCAAAATCTATCGCGATGGCAAGCTTTTACAGCGGACTCTTGAAAGCCCGAAACGACCATTGTACAATGGAAACCTCAACTTTGCAAAAACTTAGTTTCTAACAAAGGACAATCTCATGCACACTCCGCTATGCTGTTTCGCAACGCTCTTCACACTGTTGTTGATCCCCCCGTTCGCAAAAGCAGAAGAAGTGCGAGAACATTTCCCGGAAAAAATAGTCATAACCGTCGTTGACGAAGCAGGAAAGCCGATCACGCATGCAAACGGTTTTCACGATTTCAGAAGGTATGTCCGTTTCACGGTTGACGAACACGGTGTTTTTGAAATTCCCATTGCCGAATACAAAGAGCGGTGGCAAACAGCGACACCGCCTTCGGATGTAACTATCAGAGCAGAAGGTTACGGTCCGTTTCTGGCATCATTCAGAAGAGACCCTATTCCTCCCGATACGTTTACGGTCGTTCTGAAACCGGCACAAAAAATCGGTACTCTCGTCGTCGAAGACAAGGGAAATCCTGTCGAAGGCGTTGGAGTTTCCCTTTTGGTTACGCCAGAAACGGCTTACAAAACGAGAGTGTGGACAGGAATACAAACCAAAACAAATGCCGATGGAAAGTGGTCGATATTCGAATTGCCCGCAACATCCAGTCAAGTCCATATTAGTTTCGAAAAGGAAGAATACCAGCCCACGTCGGTAACACTTCCCACTGCCCGATTGAATCCTGATGCGGCAGGACAATACAATGAGAAAATAGTTCTTGAAGCCGATTTGTCCCGCAACAATCCGATCTTCCTGTCATCGCTGGAATTTCTTGAAAATCCCGTACCGGTCGCCGATTCCAAAGCGTCCGCCGAAGCCGAAATGAAACCGTACACCGAAACGATTCCCGGCACGGAAGTCACCTTCAAAATGGTGCCTATCAAAGGGGGAAAGTTCCTGATGGGTAGCCCGGAAAACGAACAGGGACGCAAAGCCGACGAAGGACCGCGGCACGAAGTCGAAATCAAACCCTTCTGGATGGAAGAACACGAAACAACGCGGTTAGAATTCGAACAGTTCGCCCTGTACTACCTTCGCCGTAATCGAAAAGACATGGCACCTCCTACGGCGCGGGAACGGGTTGCCGACGCGTTTGTGGCTCCGACCAATCCGTGGGGAACAAGTGAAATTTATGTCAACCGGGGCAAGCCCGGCTACCCGGCAACGAGCATGACGATTTACGCCGCCCAAGCCTATTGTAAATGGTTGACGATCATGACCGGCAGGTACTATCGCTTGCCGACCGAAGCGGAGTGGGAATACGCTTGCCGGGCAGGTTCCGAAAGTGCTTATTCTTTTGGAAATGATGCCGGAAAGATCAATGATGTTGCGTGGTATTTCGGAAACAGCGACGGGCAAGTACAAAAGGTCAAGCAGAAACAGCCCAATGCTTGGGGACTGTACGATATGCACGGCAACGTTGCCGAATGGGTATTGGAGCAGTATGCGGCAGATACCTACGAAAACCGCAAGCCGGAGATGTTTGGTGCGCCGGTCAAGGCACTCATCGTGCGTGTGGGGGTTGATGTAACGGCTGGACACATCGTCCGCGGCGGACATTTCGAGAATGAATCGCCTGATCTTCGCTCTGCGAAACGGCTTCGGGCTAATGAAACAGGAACATGGAATGCAAATGAAGTGGGCTATCCGTATAGCATTTGGTGGTTGACGGATGCTCCGTTCGTGGGATTTCGCATTGTCCGACCGTTGGAACCGCCGAAAACCGAAGAGGAGGCGAAACTTTACGAGCCCGACCCAGAAGTTTGGCACTGGTATCATATAATGAACCCTCGCGGCGATTGAATGTGTTTATACTACCATTCCGTTAAGCCTAAAATTGTGGATGGGGATAAAAATTGTGGATGGGGATGAAAGCCGGGAGCGCAACGCAGTGGAGCGACCGGATTGTCCCGTCGAGTCCGGTCACTACGGCTATCGCCTACGCTCCCGGCTTTCATTCACAAAATTAGAGGTTTGATAAACCTTGCTAACGCGGCGGGCTCCGTGGACATTTGGTATCCTCACGCCGGGTATCGACAAGAAAAATACCG